>Ga0207965_1000005_pt1 | contig 79117 bp, 86 predicted proteins | sample Knorr_S23_td_O2m_FD_185609 | JGI IMG/M metagenome (GOLD analysis project Ga0207965, IMG submission 185609) | Marine microbial communities from Southern Atlantic Ocean transect - Knorr_S23_td_O2min_ad_571m_LV (SPAdes) (version 2) | ecosystem: Environmental > Aquatic > Marine > Oceanic | place...
ATAACTCTGGCAAGCAAGTTAAGAAGATTAAAGATTTTCTCAGCAAGATATACAATTCTGGTGCCCAAGGTTCAAAGATTAATTTATCTAAATTTTCGGACGATGAAATAATAGAATTAGCACATAACTTGAAGGACGGTGTGCCTATGGCGACGCCTGTTTTTGATGGTGCTCAAGAGTCTGAAATTAAGGATTTATTAGAATTAGCAGAACTTCCCACAACTGGGCAAACTGAATTAATTGATGGCAGAACAGGAGCACTATTCGCTAGACCAGTGACTGTTGGCTACATGTACATGTTGAAACTGAATCATTTAGTCGATGATAAAATGCATGCAAGATCAACAGGTCCTTATAGCCTTGTAACTCAGCAACCTCTCGGTGGCAAAGCCCAATTTGGAGGCCAGCGATTCGGTGAGATGGAAGTTTGGGCACTTGAAGCCTATGGTGCCGCACACACTTTAAGAGAGCTGCTTACTTTCAAGTCAGATGATGTACAAGGCAGAACAAGAATGTACAAGCAGATTGTAGATGGTACCAACGAGGTTGAAACCGGTATGCCTGAGTCATTTAATGTTTTAATGAAAGAAATTCGATCGTTGGGCCTAAATATAGATTTGGTTGAAAGTTCGTCTGCTGCCAAACGCAAATAAGGAAAACCCTTTATGAGAAACCTACTAAATATTTTCAAACCAAAAGACCAAACCAGAACTTTTGACAGTATAAAAATCGGCCTAGCTTCTCCAGAAATGATCAGATCTTGGTCATATGGGGAAGTAAAAAAGCCAGAGACGATTAATTACAGAACTTTTAGACCAGAAAGAGACGGTTTATTTTGTGCAAAAATTTTTGGGCCCGTTAAAGATTATGAATGTTTATGTGGTAAATACAAGAGACTCAAACATAGAGGAGTTGTCTGTGAGAAATGCGGTGTAGAAGTTACTCAGAGCAAAGTGAGAAGGGAGCGAATGGGCCATCTGGAATTGGCTAGCCCAGTTGCGCATATCTGGTTTTTAAAATCTTTACCGTCGAGAATTGGTTTGCTGCTGGATATGACATTACGTGAAATTGAACGGGTTTTATACTTTGAAGCATATCTGGTAGTTGATCCGGGAATGACCACCCTCAAGAAGGGTCAGTTGCTTTCGGAAGAAGAGTATATTGAAGGTTTGGAAGAGTTTGGAAATGATTTTGATGCTCTCATGGGAGCGGAGGCAATCCACAGTGTCCTCAAAGATGTAAAACTTGATGATCTTGTAAATAGTATTCACCAGGATATGGGTGCTACCGCATCTCAAATTAAACTTAAACGTCTTACCAAGAGATTAAAATTGGCTGAATCATTATTAAAATCAGGAAACAGACCAGAATGGATGGTTTTGAAAGTCTTGCCGGTTCTACCTCCAGATCTTAGACCACTTGTACCTCTAGATGGAGGCAGATTTGCAACATCGGATCTTAATGATCTTTATAGGCGTGTTATAAATAGAAATAACAGACTGCAAAGATTGTTGGAATTAAATGCCCCAGAAATTATCGTTCGTAATGAAAAAAGGATGCTGCAAAAATCAGTAGATGCATTGCTTGATAATGGGAGAATGGGTAGAGCAATAACTGGATCTAATAAACGCCCACTCAAATCGCTAGCTGATATGATTAAAGGCAAACAAGGTCGATTCAGGCAAAACTTGTTAGGTAAGCGTGTTGACTATTCTGGACGTTCCGTAATAGTTGTGGGACCCACCTTAAAACTACACCAATGTGGCATTCCAAAGAAAATGGCACTTGAACTTTTTAAACCATTTGTTTTTAGTAAATTAATTTATCAAGGAGAGGCAGGAACAATAAAAGCGGCAAAGCGACTTGCTGAGGCTGAAGGCCCAGAAATCTGGGATATTCTTGATGATGTAATACGTGAACATCCTGTTTTACTAAATCGTGCACCCACTCTGCATAGACTTGGTATACAGGCTTTTGAACCAGTGTTAATTGAAGGCAAAGCGATTCAGTTACATCCCTTAGTCTGTAAAGCCTTTAATGCAGATTTTGATGGCGATCAAATGGCGGTCCACGTCCCGTTATCAATTGAAGCTCAACTTGAGTCTCGCGCTTTAATGATGTCTTCGAACAATATTTTATCGCCTGCTAATGGTGAACCAATTATCGTCCCATCCCAAGATGTTGTTCTTGGTTTGTATTATATGACTCGAGAGAGGATTAATGATCTAGGCGAAGGGCATATTTTCGCAGATGTCACAGAACTTCAAAGAGCTTATGATGGTGGATATGTAGGCTTACAAGCAAAAGTAAAACTCAGAATTCTAAGAAATACAAAACCTGAAGATGAATCTAATGCAACTCACGAGTTGGTAGAAACAACCGTTGGTAGAGGTTTACTTTCAACAATCATGCCATCAATACTCCCGTACTCAGCGATTAATCAAACTATGGATAGTAAAAAAATATCTCAACTAATTAATAAATGTTATAGAGATGTTGGCTTGAAAGCAGCAGTAATTTTTGCTGATAAACTTATGTATATGGGCTTTGAGCATGCAACGAAGGCGGCGGTTTCAATATCTCTTGACGATATGGAAGTGCCAGAAAAGAAGGAGGAAATACTTGCAACAGCTGAGCGACAGGTGAAAAATATTCAGAATCAATTCTCTTCGGGGCTACTTACCCAAGGGGAAAGATACAATAAAGTTGTCGATATTTGGTCTAGAACAAATGATCTAATTGCTAATGCAATGATGGAGAAACTAGGTCAGGAAGAAGTCGAAGACCAAGCTGGAAATAAAAAAATCCAACCTTCTTTTAATTCCATTTTTATGATGGCAGATTCTGGAGCAAGAGGTTCAGCCGCTCAGATCAGGCAGCTTGCAGGCATGAGAGGATTGATGGCTAAACCAGATGGTTCAATCATTGAAACGCCAATAACCGCAAATTTCAGAGAGGGATTAAATGTTCTCCAGTACTTTATTTCAACTCATGGTGCTAGGAAAGGCCTCGCAGATACGGCATTAAAGACAGCCAATTCTGGTTATTTGACGAGAAGACTAGTTGATGTTTCACAAGATTTAGTTGTTACCGAGGAAGATTGCGAGACTAATAAAGGGCTAACAGTTTCAACCATTGTTGAGGGCGGTGCAATTGTTCAGGGACTTGGTGATCGCATACTTGGCAGGTTCATTGCTGAACCATTAATAGATCGTGAGAAAAATGAAATTCTTCTCGAATCAGGAACACTAATTGATGAAAAAAATGTCCATTTGTTAGAACTTCATGGAATAGAAACGATATTAGTCAGGTCTCCAGTAACATGCGAAACAAAACATGGAATTTGTATTTCATGTTATGGAAGGGATCTAGGACGTGGCAATATTGTTAACAAAGGAGAGGCAGTTGGCATTATTGCAGCTCAATCTATTGGAGAACCAGGTACCCAGCTGACTATGAGAACTTTCCACATTGGAGGAGCAGCTTCAAGTTCTGCAGCTGTCAACAGTATCGAAGTAAAAAACGATGGAAAAATCCATCTCTTTAATATCAAAACCATTAAAAGCAAAGATAAAAATTTGGTTGCTGTTAGTAGATCAGGAGAAATTTCAGTAACTGACAATTATGGTAAAGAAAGAGAACGGTACAAGGTCCCCTATGGGGCAAGAATCACCACTAAGGATGGGAAAAAAGTAAAAAGGGGTCAGATTATTTCCACTTGGGATCCTCACACTCATCCGATTGTTGCAGAAGCAGCTGGAATTATTGAATTTGAAGATTTTATTGATGGTGTCACTGTTACAGAACAAGTAGATGACCTCACTGGAATAAACAATACTTTAATTATGGATTCACAGAAACAATCTGCTAAAAGTAAAGAATTAAGACCGAAAGCAAGATTGCAGAACGCGAAGGGGAAACCAATATTTTTTAGTGGTACTGAGACGCCCATAACTTATGCATTTCCATCTGGAGCAATTATTAAGGCAACTGACGGTTCGAAAATCAGTGCAGGCGATGTGATTGCAAGAATACCATTGGAATCTTCCAAAACAATCGATATAACAGGGGGTTTGCCTAGAGTGGCAGATTTATTTGAAGCAAGAAAACCAAAAAACGCCGCAATCCTGGCGAAACACAGTGGTATAACAAGTTTTGGCAGAGAAACAAAAGGAAAAGTTAGACACGTAATAACCGATGAAGATGGCAATGTCCATGAAGAGCTTATTCTTAAAACTCGGAGATTAAATATTTTTGAGGGTGAAAGCATAGCAAAAGGGGAAATCATAGCCGATGGTGAATTAAGCTTGCACGACATACTTGAAATACAAGGTGTACAGGCACTTTCAGAGTATTTAGTTAAGGAAGTTCAAGATGTTTATAGATTACAAGGGGTACCAATTAACGACAAACATATTGAAGTTATTATCAGACAAATGATGAGAGTAGTGGAAGTTGAAAATCCAGGCGATACTGCATTTCTAAATAAAGAGCAAATTAACAGATCTGATCTGTTGGAAATTAATGAAAAAATGCAAGCAGAAGATCTGGAACCTGCTACTTACAAAAATATTCTCATGGGGATTACCAAAGCTTCTTTGGCAACTACATCTTTTATATCAGCTGCATCGTTCCAGGAAACGACCAGAGTATTAACTGAAGCTGCAGTAAGAGGCAGCGTGGATAAATTAAGAGGGTTAAAAGAGAATGTTGTTGTTGGCAGGTTGGTTCCAGCTGGAACAGGATTTAAGTCTAAAATTGATGAAACAGCGATCGCTGAAGAAGAGTTTTCCAAAGGCTTAAGAGATTTGGACGAGTCTCCAGATCAAGATCTCAACCAAATGGGAGTCCAATAAGCTGCCGAAATAACTTGACAGCTTTTTGTAGACAGGAATAGAATCCAGAACAATTTATTTAAGATATGAGCAATTATGACAACGATTAATCAACTTGTAAGAAAACCTAGGAAGAGGAAAGTGGATAAAAACAATGTACCTGCCCTAGAAGGGAAGCCTCAAAAGCGGGGTGTGTGCACTCGTGTCTACACGACCACACCAAAAAAACCAAATTCTGCCTTACGGAAAGTTGCAAGAGTCAGGTTAACCAATGGTTATGAGGTTACCAGCTACATAGGTGGTGAGGGTCATAATCTTCAGGAGCATTCGGTGGTTTTAATAAGGGGTGGCAGAGTCAAAGATTTACCAGGTGTTCGATATCATTTAATTAGAGGCACTCTGGATTGTTCTGGAGTTAATGACAGAAAACACTCCAGATCAAAATATGGGACTAAGAAGCCCAGGAACTAATTATGTCAAGAAGAAAAAGAGCTGATAAAAGAGAAATATTGCCTGAGCCGAAGTATTCAAGTCGGTTGTTGGCAAAATTTATAAATGTGGTCATGAGAGATGGCAAGAAATCTATTGCAGAAACTATTGTCTATGATGCATTGGAAGCATTTGTTCAAAAACTTGGGGAACCACTTGAAAAGGCACCAGAATTATTTGAAGAAGTCCTAGAGAAACTTAAACCGGTTGTTGAAGTTAGATCGAGGAGAGTTGGAGGTGCCACATACCAAATTCCAGTCGAAGTTAGGCACGAGAGAAGAGAAGCCTTGGCCATGAGATGGCTTATAGAAGCAGCTCGTTCCAGAAGTGAAAAAAACATGAAAACCAAACTTGCCAATGAACTCTTGGATGCCTCAAATAATCGTGGAATTGCGATCAAAAAGAAAGAAGAGACTCACAGAATGGCAGAAGCAAACAAGGCGTTTTCCCATTACCGTTGGTAAGTGCTGAATAATCAAGAACTCAGGAAGCAAATTGTGGCAAGAAAGACACCAATAGAGAGATACAGAAATATCGGTATTATGGCTCACATAGATGCCGGAAAAACTACAACCACCGAAAGAGTTCTGTTCTATACCGGTATTTCTCACAAGATAGGTGAAGTACATCACGGTAATGCCGTCATGGACTGGATGGAGCAAGAACAGGAAAGAGGTATTACAATTACTTCAGCTGCAACCACATGTTTTTGGCAAGGAATGGATCAACAATATGATCAGCACCGAATCAATATAATCGACACGCCTGGGCATGTTGATTTTACTATTGAAGTTGAGAGATCTCTTCGAGTCTTAGATAGTGCAGTTGCGATTTTTTGCGCAGTCGGAGGAGTTGAGCCTCAATCTGAAACAGTCTGGAGACAAGCTAACAAATACTCAGTCCCAAGGTTAGCTTTTGTTAATAAAATGGATAGAGCTGGTGCTGATTTTTTAAGAGTAGTTGAGCAAATTAAGCAACGCTTGGGATCCAGCCCAGTTCCAATCCAGCTTCCTATTGGCTCAGAAGATAACTTCTCTGGAGTAGTAGATCTAATTAAAATGAAGGCCATAAAATGGAATGATGAAGACCTTGGGGCAACTTATGTTGAAGAAGATATACCAGAAAATATGACTGCTATTTGCACAGTATGGCGTGACAAGATGATCGAGTCAGCTGCAGAAGCATCAGAGGAAATTCTTGATCATTATTTAGAAAATGGGGATTTAGACCCAAATCAAATCATAACTGGTCTTAGGACTCAAACATTAAGTGGTGAAATAGTTCCAGTAATTTGTGGATCTGCTTTTAAAAACAAGGGTATCCAAGCAATGTTGGATGCCATAATTGATTTTTTGCCTTCACCCATAGATAAACCAGCCATCACTGGTATTCTTGAAGATGGGTCTGTAAGCACTAGAAGAGCAGATGATAGTGAGAACTTTTCAGCCTTGGCGTTTAAAATAGCCAATGATCCATATGTCGGAAATCTCACATTTTTTAGAGTTTATTCTGGGATCTTGAATTCAGGGGACACAATATACAATCCTTTGAAATCTCAAAAAGAAAGAATCGGAAGAATCCTTCAAATGCACGCAAATTCAAGAGAAGAAATTAAGGAGGTCAGGGCAGGTGATATTGCTGCTGCTGTTGGGTTGAAAAATGTTACCACGGGCGACACTTTGGCAGATCGAAAGAATATAATTACTTTGGAAAAAATGGAATTTCCAGATCCCGTTATTTCTGTTGCCCTAGAACCTAAATCAACTGCAGACGAATCCAGGATGAGTATTGGACTTCAAAAGTTGGCAAAAGAGGATCCTTCATTCAAGGTTGCAACTGATGAAGAGTCAGGCCAGACAATTATCTCAGGAATGGGAGAACTGCATCTGGATATTATAGTTGACAGACTATCCCGTGAATTTAAGGTTGGAGCAAATGTAGGAAGGCCCCAGGTTGCTTACAGAGAAACAATTAGAAAATCTGTTAATCAGGAAGCGAAATTTGTTCGACAAACGGGTGGCCGTGGCCAATATGGGCATGTTTATATCAGAATAGAGCCCCAAAAACCTGGTGAAGGATATGAATTTATTGATGAGATAAAGGGTGGAGTGATTCCAAAAGAGTTTATACCTGCAGTGAACAAAGGTATCCAAGAGCAAATGACAAATGGAGTTATTACAGGTTTCCCAGTGGTGGATGTAAAAGTAAGTTTATATGATGGCTCTTTTCATGCTGTTGATTCTAGCGAAGTTGCCTTTAGAGTTGCTGGCTCTATGGCTTTTAGAGAAGGTGCTTTGAAAGCCAATCCAGTGCTATTGGAGCCAGTTATGAGCGTAGAAGTTGTAACGCCTGAAGATTATATGGGTGATGTAAACGGTGATTTGAATAGAAGAAGAGGCATACTGCAAAGCATGGATGAATCACCTGCTGGTAAAATTATAAGGGCCGAGGTGCCGCTTGTTGAAATGTTTGGATATGCCACTGATTTAAGATCAATAAGTCAAGGTAGGGCTGAATACACAATGGAATTTTACAAATACAGTGAAGCACCAAAGAAGCAAATTGAAGTATTATCAGGGACAGGAAGTTAATCATGGCAGAAACTCAGACAATTAGAATCAGATTAAAATCATTCGATCACAAGCTGATCGATACCTCTACTGCAGAAATAGTTGAAACGGTGAAAAGAACGGGTTCTGCCATCTCTGGCCCAATACCTCTGCCTACTTCAAGGGAGAGGTTTACATTGCTGATATCGCCACATGTAAACAAAGATGCCAGAGATCAATATGAACTCACAACTCATAAGCGGGTGATGGATATCCTCAATCCAAATGATAAAACCGTTGATGCCCTTATGAAACTTGAATTACCTGCAGGTGTTGATGTTCAAATAAAATTGAACTGATATTAAAAATTGATATAATTCCACAACGCTTTTCAGCCTAGAAATTGAAAAGAATTGTGGAGCTTTTTTTGTTGGTGTATTGCCTTCAGAAACACATACCATTCTTTGACTTATTTTGTAAGTTTTATTCTGTTGTATATGTATATATAACAATAACTTAAGTTAAATTAAGAATCAGATATTTGAATGGAAGAAAAGATTATAAATAAGAACAAAATTTTTTTAAAAAATCAGAATGATTGGGATCATTGGAAAAAAATGCGGGATGACAAGAGTTTTTACGGACGATGGCAAGTCTGTACCGGTTACTATTATCCAAGCACATCCCAACCAGATAAATAGAATTAAAACATTAGAATCGGATGGCTATAATGCTATCCAAGTTACCACAAACCAAGCATCTTCAAAGATAACCAAACCAGTACAGGGGCAATTCAGCAAGAGTAATATTACCCCAAGAGCCACACTCCACGAGTTTCGAGTTGATGATCATGAACTAGAGCAAGTTGAAACTGGTAAAGAAATTAAAGTTAATTACTTCAACAAAGGTGAGCGGGTTGATGTTGTTGGTAAGACTATCGGCAAAGGATATGCCGGTGTAATAAAAAGACATAATTTCAGCATGCAAGATGCCACGCATGGCAATTCTCTTGCACACAGGGCAGCAGGGTCAATTGGCCAAAACCAAACCCCCGGAAGAGTATTCAAGGGCAAAAAAATGTCAGGGCATATGGGTAATGTTAGAAGAACAATACAGAATCTTGAAGTTATTGAAATTGATCAAGAGAGAAATCTATTGTTTATCAAAGGCTCTGTATCTGGACATATAAATTCTGATTTGATTGTTACCCCAGCAACAAAGTCAAAAAAGATCGATAGAGAAATTTTTGTGACATTAGATCAGTCCTCAGAAGCCCAGCCAGAAACTCAAGAAACATCCTCAGAAGCCCAGCCAGAAACTCAAGAAACATCCTCAGAAGCCCAGCCAGAAACTCAAGAAACATCCTCAGAAGCCCAGCCAGAAACTTCAAAAAACAGATCCAAATCTGAGCAAAAGCCGTCCATTGATTCAGATCAAGTAGATAGTGAATAGGCCTGATTACTATGAAAATTGATCTTATAAGTCAGAATAAAGAGAAGATAAAGAATATTGAGCTACCAAGTTCGATATTTGAAGTGCCTTTCAATGAAACACTAATTCATGAGGTAGTTACATCTTATCTCACAAATTCCAGGGCTGGAACCAAAGCTCAAAAAAACAGATCTGCTGCGAGAGGAGGTGGAGCGAAACCCTGGAAACAAAAAGGCACTGGAAGAGCTAGAGCTGGAACAATAAGAAGTCCTTTGTGGGTTGGAGGAGGCAAGACATTTGCTGCAACCAATAAAACTTATCACAAGAAAATAAATAAAAAGGTTCTCAAGTCTGCATTGAAATCAATATTTTCAGCCTTAGCAAGAGAAAACAGATTAATAGTTATTGATGAAATTACTATAAAAGAGCCAAAAACTAAATTTATGATTGGTTTTTTAGAAAAATTGGAATTGGAAAACGTTTTAATCATTCTGAAGGAACTAGAGATAAACATTAAGTTGGCATCGAGAAACATACCCAATGTAGAAGTTATTACTCTAGATAAGATGAATCCTGTCAATCTAATTAAATTTGATTATGTGTTAATGGATTCTAAGGTTCTTGCAGAGATAGAGAGCACATTGCAATGAGCCGCAAAATAAGACACGACCAAATTAGATCAGTGCTGATAGCACCTCATATTTCTGAGAAAACAACAAATATGAATGAAAAGAATAAACAAATAGCTTTCAGAGTTAGACCAGATTCGAGTAAAGCACAAATAAAAAAAGCAGTAGAAAAATTATTTAATGTAAAAGTTTCTGCAGTGAAGACTGTATCAGTAAAAGGCAAGAAAAAAAGAGCTGGCATGAGAATTGGAACAACAAAAAATTGGAAAAAAGCTTACATAATTTTGTCTGAAGGACAAGATATAGATCTTATGGGAGCCGATGTTTAATAGGGAAAGTTATGACCTTAATAAAGACAAAACCAACCTCTCCTGGAAGAAGATTTGTTCTAAATATTAAAACAAATAATCTTCATAAAGGCGAACCACATAAGCCTCTTGTTTCAGGACTGAAAAAGACTGGAGGTAGAAATAATTACGGAAGAATGACCACCAGACATCAAGGTGGGGGACATAAGAGGCTTTATAGAACGATCGATTTTAAGCGAAACAAAGATGACATTCAGGGAAGAATTGAGAGAATCGAATACGATCCCAATAGAAGTGCCCATATTGCATTGGTTTTATATCAAGATGGAGCAAGAAGATACATTATTGCTCCAAAAAAACTCAGTGTTGGAGACAATATTATCTCTGGAGATAAAGTATCTTTATCTACTGGCAACAGCATGCTTTTATTAAATATCCCTATTGGTACCGTTGTGCACTGCGTTGAAATGAAACCAGGAAAAGGTGCACAAATAGCAAGATCCGCTGGTTCAAGTGCACAGTTATTAGCAAGAGAGGGTAATTATGCTACTCTCCGCCTAAAGTCAGGCGAAGTCAGAAAAGTTTTAACATCATGCAGAGCAACTATAGGAGAAGTAGGTCATTCGGAACATAATCTTAGAAAACTTGGTAAAGCTGGTGCTAACAGATGGAGAGGAGTTAGGCCAACAGTGAGAGGAGTTGCTATGAATCCAGTTGATCATCCTCATGGAGGAGGAGAAGGAAAAACGTCAGGCGGCAGAGATCCAGTTTCACCATGGGGCGTCCCCACAAAAGGTTATAAAACAAGATCAAATAAAACTACGAATAAATTTATCGTGAGAAGACGAAATAAAAGATAGTGGATAAATAGAAATGCCAAGATCAATAAAAAAGGGACCATTTGTAGATTTACATCTCCAAAAAAAAGTTGATAAAGCAATAGCTCAAGGTGGAAGAGTGAGATTAAAAACTTGGTCAAGAAGGTCGATGGTTATTCCTGAAATGGTTGGAATGACAATTGCTGTGCATAATGGAAGAGAGCATATTCCAATTCTGATATCTGAAAATATGGTTGGTCATAAATTGGGAGAGTTTGCACCTACTAGATTGTTCAGAACTCACTCTGGTGACAGGAAAACGAAGGAAAGCTTGTGATATGAAAGTATCTGCAACATTAAAATATGCCAGAATTTCTCCACAGAAATGTCGATTAATAATGAATGTAATTAGAGGAAATGAAGTTTTACATGCTTTAAGAACAATAAAATTTATGCCTCAGAAAGCAGCTAAGATAATAGCTAAGGTTTTGGAATCAGCTGTTGCAAATGCCGAAAATAATTTTGGTGCGGATCTTGATGATTTAAAAATCTCACAAGCATATGCTGATGAAGCACCTACTTTTAAAAGATTTCGTGCAAGAGCAAGAGGCAGAGGCACCAGAATCCTTAAAAGAAATAGCCACATAACTATAGAACTATCGGACGATTAAAAATTATGGGACAGAAAGTACATCCAATAGGTATCAGATTGGGAATCAGTAAGGACTGGTTATCCAAGTGGTTCGCTAACTCATCTGATTTTCCACTAAATGTTCACCATGACTTTCTAATTAGAAAGACCTTAGGTGAAAAATTGAAAGATGCTGCTACCAGTAGGATTGAAATAGAAAGGAGTTCAAAAAAAATAACGATCACAATTCATTCTGCAAGGCCAGGAATTGTAATTGGTAAAAAGGGAGAGGGAATTGAAGCATTAAGATTGGGGTTAGGAAAGTTACTGAATACACCAATAAATAATATCCATCTTAATATTAATGAAATTAAAAAACCTGAGTTGGATGCAAGGCTTGTGGCTGCTTCAATTACCCAACAGTTGGAAAGACGTGTTCTTTTCAGACGAGCAATGAAAAGAGCTGTCACCAACACAATGAGATTAGGTGCTGAGGGAATTAAAGTGAAAGTTGCCGGCAGGCTTAATGGTGCAGAGATCGCAAGATCAGAATGGTACCAAGAAGGCAGAGTTCCATTGCACACACTTAGGGCTGATATTGATTACGGTGTTGCAGAAGCAAAAACGACCTACGGAATAATTGGAGTGAAAGTTTGGATTTTTAGAGGTGAAGTTGAGAAAGCAGAAACAAGCTGACTAACAGAGGATTTTTAACATGCTGCAACCAAAGAGAACAAAATACAGAAAACAAATGAAAGGTAAAAACCGAGGTTTGGCATCTCAGGGAAATAAAGTTTCTTTCGGTGAATATGGCCTCAAAGCTACTGATCGTGGAAGAATAACAGCTCGCCAAATTGAAGCTGCAAGAAAAGCGATGACAAGACACATCAGAAGAGGAGGTAAGATTTGGATAAGGATATTTCCAGACAAACCTATCACAAAAAAACCTCTAGAAGTTCGCCAAGGCAAAGGCAAGGGTAATGTTGAATACTGGGTTGCACAAATCCAACCAGGCAAGATTCTCTACGAGATGAGTGGTGTTGATGAGAATTTAGCAAAAGAAGCACTTAAATTAGCCGCATCTAAGTTACCGGTTGATACCAAGTTTGTGACCAGGAAAATCATATGATTGATCTACAAGAAATAAGAATGAAAAATACATCCGATTTAAAGTTGTTGTTGGAAGATCTATTGGAGGAGCAGTTTAAACTGAAGATGCAAGCAGCTACAGGACAATTAGCCAAATCTACTGAATTTAAGAAAGTTAGAAAAAATATTGCAAGAATAAAAACCATCATGAAAGAAAAACAAAATAATGACTAAGAAAGTAGAAAAAACATCCAAAAAATCCACCGTCATTGGCAGGGTTGTCAGTACTTCTATGGATAAAACTATCAGTGTCGAAATAGAAAGGAGGATTAAACATCCGCTTTACAAAAAGTTTATCTTTAAGACCACCAAGTTGATGGCTCATGATGAAGACAATGCTTCGAAGGTAGGTGACACCGTTTCTTTAATACAGTCACGTCCAATATCCAAAAGAAAATCGTGGTCTTTAAGAAAGATCATCCGGGAAGGATAAAGAGGAAGAAGAAATAAATGATACAAGCAGAAACAGTATTGAGTGTTGCAGATAACAGTGGGGCTAGAAAAGTTCTGTGCATAAAGGTTTTGGGAGGTTCTAGGAAAAGGTATGCCCAAATTGGCGATATTATTAAAGTGACTGTTAAAGACGCGATACCAAGGGGTAAGGTAAAAAAAGGGGATGTCTATAATGCTTTGGTTGTAAGAACAAAACATGGAGTTCGAAGATCCGATGGATCACTAATCCGTTTTGATGGCAATGCTGCAGTACTTCTAGACAACAAAAGAGAACCAATAGGCACTAGAGTCTTTGGGCCAGTAACACGAGAACTAAGGGCTATAAATTATCTTAAGATAATTTCTCTTGCACCAGAAGTTATTTAGTTAGGAAAAATCAAGTTGCATAAAATCAAAAAAGGAGACGAAGTAATTGTTTTGACAGGCAAGGATAAGGGACGCCGAGGACAAGTTTTAAACGTAATTAAAAATAGGAAAGTTCTTATCGAAAACGTAAACCTTGTAAAAAAACATCAAAAAGGAAATCCAAACACAGGTGAAGCATCAGGAATCATTGAAAAGGAAATGCCAATCCATGTATCAAATGTAATGTTGTTCAATCCCATAACCAAAAAAGGTGACAAAGTGGGCTTTAGGATTTTGGAAGATGGTAGAAAAGTGAGATTCTTTAAATCCAATAATGAAGTTGTGGATATATAAATTATTATTAAAAATGTTAGGAATTAAAGAAAAATACTTAAATGAAATAGTGCCAGTGCTGCAAAAAGAGTTGGGGTATAGCAACTCTATGCAAGTTCCAAAAGTTCAGAAAATTACATTAAATATGGGTGTTGGTAAAGCTGTGGGGGATAAGAAAGCTCTTGGAAAAGCCCAAAATGACCTTGAAAAAATAACCGGTCAGAAACCCGTAATAACTAAGGCAAAAAAATCTGTAGCATCATATAAAATCAGGGAAGGGTTTCCCATTGGTTGCAAAGTCACTTTAAGGAAGACCAGAATGTATGAGTTTTTAGATAGATTAATCAACATTGCACTACCTAGAGTTAGGGATTTTAGGGGTCTAGATAAAAAATCATTTGATGGTAATGGAAATTATTCTATAGGTGTAAAGGAGCAAATAATCTTTCCAGAAATTGATTACGATAATATCGATACAATCAGAGGGTTAGACATAACAATTACAACATCTGCAAACAGTGATGCTGAGGCTTTAGCCTTATTGCAAGCTTTTAATTTTCCGATAAAACAGTAAAAGAGATACATATGACACGTAAAGCACTAGTAGAAAGAGAATTGAAAAGAGTTAAAACAGTTGAACGTTTTGCAGGTAAAAGGCGTATTTTGAAGAAAATTTTATCAGATTCAAATGCGACCCCTGAAGAGAAAAGAGCGGCAAGGGTGAAATTGCAAAAGTTACCAAGAAATGCCAGCCCGGTGAGACTGAGAAACAGATGTGTTGTTACCGGTAGACCGAAGGGGTTTTATAGAAAATTTGGGCTAGGAAGAACTACATTAAGGGAACAGACGATGGAAGGAAATATTCCTGGTTTACACAAAGCAAGTTGGTAAGAGAGAAATTACAATGACAATGACTGATCCAATCGCAGATATGCTAACTCGAATAAGGAATGCGCATAAATTAAAAGCAACATCGGTTGTTATGCCTTCATCTAAAATAAAGGTTAATATTGCAAAAGTTTTGCTTAAGGAAGGTTATATCAAAGGGTTTGAGGAAGAAGAAATGGGAAACAGTAAAAAAGATTTGAATATACATTTGAAATACTACGAGGGCAGTCCAGTGATTGAAAAAATACGCAGAGTTAGTAGACCTGGTCTTAGAATTTATAAACCCAGAAACCAGCTGCCCCAAGTCATGGGAGGCTTAGGTATTGCAATAGTTTCAACCTCTAAGGGCATTATGAGTGATAGAGAGGCAAGAGAACAAGGTGAGGGTGGAGAAATCTTGTGTTTTATTACCTAGCTTTATGAATATGATCATGTCGAGTAAAACAAAAAAACCAGTCCAATTTCCTGATTCAGTTGATGTTTTAATACAAGATAATGAGCGTATTGAAGTCAAGGGTAAAAAGGGTGAGCTTCGATTGGACTTAATTTCTGAAGTGGCTGTAAGCATCCAAGAAAGTTCATTAAATGTTCAATCCACATCGAACTCAAAATTTTCGAAAGCAGCTGCGGGTACCTATAGAAGTTTAATTAATAACATGATTATTGGTGTTTCAGAAGGGTATGAAAAAAAATTGAAATTAGTAGGAGTTGGGTATAGAGCAAGCATTCAAGGCAAGAAGGTCAACTTGGCATTAGGATTCTCGCATCCTGTGGTTTACAAGATCCCTGATGAGATTGAAATACAAACTCCGTCCAAAACTGAAATTACAATCAAGGGGATTGATAAACAAAAGGTTGGGCAAGTTGCTGCAGAGATCAGGTCACTTAGACCGCCTGAACCCTATAAGGGAAAAGGGGTTAGATACCAAGATGAACACATATCTCTCAAGGAAATAAAGAAGGTAGTGGTGTAGGTAGATAGGTAAAATTATGATTCCGAAACTATTAAAAAGAAAAAGAAGATCTAAAAAAACCAGGGCTAAGATCAGGGAACTGCAAGCATATCGTTTAAGTGTGCATAGAACACCAAAGCATATGTATGCTCAAATCATCTCTCCTGAGAATGACACCATTGTTGCTTCTGCATCAACCTTGCAGGCAGAGGTCAAGAAATCATTAAAGAACGGTAAAACAGGAAATATAGAGGCCGCAGAAATAGTCGGAAAAGTTATCGCACAAAAAGCCAAAAAAGCAAAGGTTGAAATTGTGGCGTTTGATAGGTCTGGATTTATGTTTCACGGCAGAGTAAAAGCATTAGCAGAAGCTGCACGAGAAAATGGGTTGAAATTTTAAGAGGCCGAGAAAAATGATTAATGTTGGAAAATATAATGATGAATTGATTGAAAAACTAGTTGCTGTAAATCGAGTGGCTAAAGTGGTTAAAGGAGGACGGCAATTCGGGTTTACAGCAATAACGGTTGTTGGCAACGGCAAGGGCAAAATTGGAATGGGGTATGGCAAGGCGAAAGAGGTTCCATTAGCCATTCAGAAAGCGATGCAAGCAGCAAGAAAAGATTTGCATTCAGTGGCTCTTAATAAAGAGACAATTTATTATGAGACAACCGGAAAGCATGGAGCATCGAAGGTTTTTATGCGGCCAGCTGCAGATGGAACAGGAATAATTGCCGGTGGAGCTATGCGTGCGGTTTTTGAATGTGTGGGCATAAGAAATGTGTTGGCGAAGAGCTATGGTTCAAGAAACCCTATCAATTTAGTTCGAGCAACAATTAACGCACTTGACCACATACGTTCACCAGAACGTGTTGCAAAAAGGAGAGGTATACCTCTTGCAAAAACTTTTAGCTAGATAATTTTATGAATAAAAAAATCAAAAAACTACGCGTCAAATTGGTAAAGAGTAAGTTTGGTAGGATCAAGAAGCATAGGGCTTGTATTACAGGTATTGGTTTGAAAAAGATCAACCAAGTTGTTGAGCTTGATGCTACTCCTGAAAATTTAGGAATGGTAAATAAAATCAGATACCTAGTGAATGTGGAGGAGCTTTGAAATGAGACTCAACACTCTTCAACCCAAGAAAGGCAGCAAATTTACTAAGAGTAGAAAGGGTAAAGGCCATGCATCTGGATTGGGTAAAACAGCAGGCAGGGGGCACAAAGGGCAGAAATCAAGATCTGGTGGTTTTCATAAAGTTGGTTTTGAAGGAGGTCAAATGCCCTTACAAAGAAGACTGCCTAAAAGGGGATTTGCCTCCAGGAAACTTCAAAACACTTACGAAGTTCGTCTCAATGATTTGGCCAAGGTAGAAGAAGAAATCATTGATTTGGATGCTTTAAAAAACGCAAATATCGTTCCAAGGTCTGCTGAAAGTATAAAAGTTATCGCAACTGGCGAAGTGAATAAAGCACTAACAATTCAGGGTTTACTTATCACTGTGAAAGCTAAAGAAGCAATCGAAAATGCAGGCGGTAAGGTAATAGATTAAATATGGCAAAATTAGGAATAACAAGTCCAGCATCTGCTTTAGGGGAAATAACTCGTTTTACCGAGTTACGCCAGCGTTTGTTATTTCTGGTAGGTGCCTTAGTTGTTTATAGAATAGGAACGTACATTCCGGTTCCTGGTATTGATCCGAATGCTTTGCAAAATTTCTTCCAAGACCAATCCGGGACTATTCTTAGCATGTTTAATATGTTTTCTGGCGGTGCTTTAGAGCGCTTAAGTATTCTTGCCTTAGGAATTATGCCGTATATTTCATGTTCCATCATTATGCAAATGGCGAGTGTAACGGTTCCTTCACTGAAACAATTGAAGAAAGAAGGGGAATCAGGTAGGAAAAAAATAACTCAATTTACAAGATATGGGACTGTGGTTTTAGCAGGATTTCAATCCATAGGTGCATCCGTCGCATTACAAAATCAAGGTGTAGTTGTGAATCCCGGTTTCAATTTTGTTTTCACTGCTTGTGTTAGCTTGGTGACAGGAACAATGTTTCTGATGTGGTTGGGTGAGCAAATTACGGAAAGAGGATTGGGTAATGGTATTTCAATGATTATTTTAGCCAGCATTATTTCCGGTCTTCCATCAGCAATTGGGGGAACACTCGAATTAGCAAACACCGGTGAACTTTCCCCAGCATTAGTCTTAATTCTTCTAATGTTAGTTCTCGCAGTTACTTCTATTGTCGTTTTCATAGAAAGAGGGCAAAGGAGAATTCCTGTCAATTACGCAAAAAAGCAACAAGGAAGGAAGTTATACCAAAGTCAGTCAACACATTTGCCCTTTAAGATCAATATGTCTGGGGTTATTCCACCAATATTTGCTTCCAGTATCATATTATTTCCAGCTACAATTGCCAGTTGGTTTGGTACCTCTGAAGGTTTTGATTGGATGCAAAATATTGCTGCTAAATTAACACCTGGCCAACCTATTTACATTATCTTGTATGCATCTCTGATCATGTTTTTTTGTTTCTTCTATACCGCCTTGGTCTTTGATTCAAAAGAAACAGCAGATAATTTGAAGCGATCAGGAGCATTCATGCCTGGAATTAGACCTGGACACCAAACAGCTCAATACATAGATAAAGTGTTAGGAAGGTTAACATTTTGGGGTGGATTGTATATCATGCTTGTCTGCCTTTTGCCAGAATTCATGATTCTCTACTTCAGAGTCCCATTTTATTTTGGCGGAACGTCATTGTTAATTATTGTAGTTGTGACCATGGATTTTATGGCACAAATGCAGGCATTAATGATGTCAAAGCAGTATGAAGGTCTGTTACAAAAAGCAAACCTCAAGGGATATGGTAAAAGTGGGCAATTAAAGTAAATGAACGTAGGTTGGTATGAAAGTAAGAGCATCAGTAAAAAAAATTTGTCGAAACTGCAAAATAGTTCGCCGAAAGGGTGTTCTCAGGGTTGTTTGTAAGAACCCAAGACATAAACAAAGACAAGGATAGGCAAAAACATGGCAAGGATTGCAGGAATAAATATACCCGATAATAAGCATGTGAGAATTTCACTAACTTACATTTTTGGCATCGGTAATTCTCTGGCTAATAGTATTTGTAAAACTTTAGCTATATCTGGCGATACTAAAGTCAGTGATCTATCTGAACAAGAATTGGAATCACTTAGAACAGCAATAACAAACCTAAACGTAGAAGGCGATCTCAGACGAGAAATCTCAACAAATATTAAACGCTTAATGGATTTAGGCTGTTATCGAGGTATAAGGCACAGAAGAGGTTTGCCTGTTCGTGGACAGAGAAGTAAAACAAATGCTAGGACTAGGAAGGGTCCTAGAAAACCAATGAGAGCCTAAAAGGGACATATTAATTACAACGCAGAATACTATGAAAAAAGTAAAAAAGAATATTACCGATGGTATCGCACATATCCATGCTACTTTTAACAATACAATCGTGACAATTACCGACAGAGCTGGAAATACCTTGTCGTGGGCGACTGCAGGGGGTTCAGGTTTTAGAGGGTCAAGAAAAAGCACTCCATTTGCAGCACAAGTGGCGGCTGAAAAAGCTGGCACTGCTGCTAAGGCATTTGGATTAAAAAATCTTGATGTTAAAGTCAAAGGACCGGGACCAGGAAGAGACTCAGCCTTACGTGCATTGAATTCAATCGGGCTCAACATAAGTAGCATCGAGGATGTTACTCCCATCCCACACAACGGATGTAGGCCCCCAAAACAAAGAAGAGTGTAAGGTAATTATGGCACGATACTTAGGACCAAAATGCAAACTATCCAGAAGAGAAGGCACTGACCTGTTTCTTAAAAGTGGCATTAAACCACTGGAAAATAAATGCAAACTTAACACTCCCCCTGGATCGATGCTTGGATCCAGAAGGGAAAGACTATCTGGTTATGGTGTTCAATTAAGGGAAAAACAAAAGTTGAGAAGAATGTATGGAATATTAGAAAAACAGTTCAGAAACTATTATAAAAAAGCAGCCAAGATTAAAGGTTCAACAGGAGAGAACCTTCTCAAGTTGTTGGAATGCCGCTTGGATAATATGGTTTACAGGATGGGATTTGCAGTTACAAGGGCTGAAGCACGGCAAATGGTCAGCCATAAAACAATTACCGTTAACAGTTCCGTTGTTAATATTCCTTCCTACCAAGTCTCAGCAAATGATGAGATAGGAATAATTGAGAAGGCGCAAAGCCAACTAAGAATCAAGAACGCAATAAAAATAGCAACTCAGTTAGGGATTTGTGAATGGTTGCAAGTAGATGAAAAGAAATTCTCTGGAATAGTAAAATCCATACCCGACAGGGAAGATATTTTACCTGATATCAATGAGAATTTGGTTGTAGAGTTTTACTCCAAATAATAGGGAGAATCGTAATATGGTAGAGCAAATAGAAACAGTAGTGGAAGAGATTGAAAAAGAAGAAATCGTTTTGGACCTACTCAGCCCGAGGGTAATCAAACTCGAATCAAAGTATGAGCTTCACTCAAAAGTATCCATCGAACCTTTTGAAAGAGGTTTTGGTTACACACTGGGGAATGCTTTGAGAAGGGTATTGTTGTCCAGCTTACCTGGTTCTGCAATTACAGAAGTCCAGATAGATGGTGTACTGCATGAATACACAACGATTGATGGAGTTCAGGAAGATGTGGTTGAAATACTTCTTAATCTAAAGAATGTTGCAATTAATCTGCAAACCCGTGATCACGCCGAATTTGTTGTCAGTAAAAAAGGCCCTGGAGAAATAACAGCCGGGGATATCCAAGTTGACCAGGATGTCGTGATTGTAAACCCAGATCATCACATTGCCACGATTAATTCTGATAAAGAACTAAACATGCAATTGAGGGTTGAAAAAGGGACTGGCTATAGACCGGTTGTAACAAACGAAGCAAACGATGATGTCGGTGAAACAATTGGTCTGTTAAAATTAGATGCATCTTTCAGCCCAATAAAAAAAGTAAGTTATACGGTAGAATCTGCTCGTGTTGAAAACAGAACAGATCTTGATAAATTGATTGTTGACTTGGAGACAGATGGGACAATTGAACCTGAAAGTGCAATAAAATATGCCGGTGCTATTCTTCAAAATCAACTGAGTATTTTTGTTGACTTGACCAGAGTGCAAGAACAACAAAAAGAAGAAGAAGAAGTTTTGATCGATCCAATTATGTTAAGACCTGTGGATGAATTGGAATTAACGGTGCGCTCAGCAAATTGTCTTAAGGCTGAGAACGCAAATTATATTGGTGATTTGGTCCAGAAAACAGAAGTGGAATTATTACGCACACCCAATCTAGGCAAGAAATCCTTAAATGAAATCAAAGCTGTCTTGGGCAGCCACGAATTGTCATTAGGAATGGAATTGGATAACTGGCCACCCAAAGAATTAATGCCAGATGACGACGCAGATAAGGATAAAGATTAACTTAGTAAGGATTCGTTAGAGTAATGCGACATAAGAAGATAGGAAGGAGACTGGGCAGAGACAGCAGTCACCGTAAAGCAATGTTTCGTAACATGGCTGCGTCCCTTATTGAACACGAGTCAATCTCAACTACCCTATCCAAAGCCAAGGAGCTTAGGAGAACGTTAGAGCCCCTCATTACACTTGCCAAAGAAGACGGTGTTTCCAGGAGAAGAAGGGCGTTTAATAAAATTAGAAACAAAGCAGCAGTCGGTAAGCTTTTTAATGAAATAGGACCCAGATTCAAGGATAGACCTGGGGGTTATTTAAGGATTCTAAAAAAAGGAAGCAGACCTGGTGATTCTGCACCAATGGCTCTTATACAATTAACTGACTACGAAATTGAAAACGATGAAAATACAAATGATAACTAGATGCTAGCTTTTTTTCTCTATGCATCTTGGTTGTTTCCGTTGCTGTAGCCCTAAAATTTTCCTGAGATTCTTTTTGTCAAACTGAAATTACTTGTTATTTTTCAATGACACTTCATTTACAGCTTTCAAAATGTTACATACTGAAAAACCCTTAAGCTTTATTTAATCAGATAGTTAAATGGTTTGTTATTCTATGTATGATGATTATAGTTTGAGATGTTTTAGATAAAATTGAGGGCATGAATCAAAAAACAATACTGACAGGAATAACTACCACAGGGAGGCCACATTTAGGTAATTATGCTGGAGCTATCAGACCGGCAATTGAGGCAAGTTTTGAGCCAGGCCTAAAGTCTTTTTATTTTCTTGCTGATTACCACTCACTGGTAAAAAACAAAGACCCAAAAGAAGTTAAAAAATCTTGCATGGAAGTTGCTGCAACTTGGTTGGCACTTGGTTTGGATACCAATAAGACCTATTTTTATCGCCAATCCGACATCCCTGAAATATCAGAACTTATGTGGATTTTATGTACATTTACAGCTAAAGGCTTAATGAACAGAGCCCATGCTTATAAATCTGTGGTTCAACTGAATGAAGAATCTGGTGGATCCGACCCAGATAAGGGAATCTCAATGGCATTGTTTTCATATCCAATTTTAATGGCTGCTGATATTCTAATGTTTAAGGCAACTGATGTACCTGTAGGCCAAGATCAAAAACAACATATGGAAATGGTCAGAGATGTAGCGCAGCGTTTCAATCATCACTATGGTGATATTTTTGTAGTTCCTCAAGCGATAATAGCTAAAGAATCGGCTATATTGCCTGGCTTGGATGGTAGGAAAATGAGTAAAAGTTACAACAACTCAATACCCCTATTTTTAGGCAGCAACGAGTTGAGAAAATTAATCATGAAGATTAAGACCAATTCTCTTGAACCTGGTGAGCCTAAATCAACTGAAGCTTGTACAGTTTATGATATTTACCAAGCAATTTCGAAACCACAAGAAGCTCTGTTGTTTAAAGAACAATTGGAACAGGGTATGGCATGGGGTGATGCTAAAGAGGAGCTGTTTGTTTATATAGAAGATCTTTTCTCAGGACCCAAAGAAGAGTACTTGAAATTGATTGATGATCAAACTTATCTTGAGTCTGTTTTATCTGCAGGAGCAGAAAAGGCTAGAGATTTATCGTCTCCTTATTTAAAAAAGATCAAAACCGTTGTTGGTATTGGGTCTTTAATCTGAAGCTAGCGACAGAATATTTTTTAAATACTTTCCTGTATGAGACCTTCTACATTTAGCAACGGTTTCGGGCGTGCCCACGGCAATTATTTCTCCTCCCTTATCTCCTCCCTCTGGCCCGAGATCTATAATCCAATCTGCTGTTTTTATAACATCAAGATTGTGTTCAATAACTACTACTGTATTGCCATCATCTCGTAACTTTAAAAGTACTTTAAGTAATTGATTAATATCATGAAAATGAAGTCCAGTTGTGGGTTCGTCCAGGAGATAAAGGGTGCCACTATTCCCCCTTTTAGAAAGTTCTTTGGACAGTTTAATACGTTGAGCTTCACCACCTGATAGTGTTACGGCATTTTGACCAAGCTTGATATATCCAAGGCCAACTTCTACAAGTGTATTTAGTTTATTTTTAATACTTGGAATATTGATGAAGAACGAAAAAGCTTCATCAACGGTCATTTCAAGAATGTCATAAATATTTTTCCCCTTGTAGTTTATTTCCAGTGTCTCTCGATTGAAGCGCTTTCCTTTACAAGCATCACAGGTTACATAAATGTCTGCTAAGAAATTCATTGCAACTTTAATTACGCCGCCACCTTGGCATGTTTCACATCTGCCGCCTTTCACATTGAAACTAAAACGTCCTGGTTTGTAACCTCTTGATCTGGATTCTTCTGTTGCAGCAAACAATTCTCTGGTTGGTGTAAATAACCCTGTATAGGTTGCCGGATTTGACCTTGGTGTTCTTCCTATAGGACTTTGGCTTATGTTGATGATGCGCCGAATATATTCAGAACCATCAATGGTGGTTTCTGATATGTATTCACTGGGCCTTTTATTCAGCTCTGAAACCAATAGGGGGTGTAAAGTTCCATTTATTAAACTTGATTTTCCAGACCCAGAAACTCCTGTAATACAAGTCAATAAACCCAATGGAATTTTGACATGTAAACCTTTTAAATTATTTTTTCTGGCGTTATTTATTTTGATCAGTTTTTCGTTGTTTACGTTTTCTCTTTTTAACGGTGTTGCAATAGATTTTTGTCCATTTAAATATTGACCGGTCAACGATTGTGGTTCATTTTCAAGATTCTCTATACTCCCCTGACTTACAATTTTACCGCCTTCATTACCAGCGCCAGGTCCTAGATCGACAATATAATCACCAGACCGAATGGCTTCCTCATCGTGCTCGACTACAATGACGGTATTTCCAAGGTCTCTTAATCTTGTGAGAGTTGAAATCAGTCTTTTATTGTCTCTTTGATGCAGTCCTATGGTTGGTTCATCGAGTATATACATTACCCCGACTAAGCCTGATCCTATTTGACTTGCTAGCCTGATTCTTTGAGATTCTCCACCAGAGAGAGTTTCCGCACTTCGTTCCAAATTAAGATAGTTTAAGCCCACGTTGGATAAGAAAAGTAAACGCTCATAAATCTCTTTTATAATATTGGCTGCAATCTCACCTCGAGTGCCTCTGATGTTTAGTTGATCGAAAAAAATCAATGCTTCATCGATATTCATTTTGGTGATATCAGCAATATTTTTTTTCTGGATCAAAACGTTTCTTGCACCTTTGTTTAATCTAGTGCCGTTGCATGTTTTGCAAGTTTTTACACTCATAAACTTGGACAAAGCATCTTTCACAGTCTGTGAATCAGTTTCTTTGTATCTTCTCTCAAGATTTGGAATAACACCTTCAAAAACATGTTTTCTAGATATTTTTCTGCCTTTTCTTCCAGGGTAATAAAACTGTATTTTTTCATTTCCACTTCCATATAAAAGGGTGTTTTTTATGGATTCACCGTAGGATTCAAAAGGCGCTTCTATGTCAAAATCAAAATGTTTTGATAGCCTTCTGATTAAGTGAAAGTAGTAAAAATTTCTTCTGTCCCATCCTCTGATTGCACCTTCTGCGATGCTTAATTTAGAATTTTTGATAACTAAATGTGGACTAAAGAATTGTTCGACACCCAAACCTTCACAAGTTTCACACGCCCCTGCAGGATTGTTGAACGAAAATGTTCTTGGTTCAAGTTCCTGAATGGAGTAGCCACAAACAGGACATGCATATCTATCTGAAAACAAGTACTCTGAAGTATTTTTTTCTAGGTGTACAACTTTCGTGACACCCTGTGCTAAATCCAGAGCTGTTGCAAAGGATTCAGTTAGTCGAAGAGCCATATCAGGCTTGACCGTGAATCTATCAACAACGACCTCAATTGTATGTTTTTTCTTTGGATCAATGCTTGGCAATTGATCGATAGCATAAACTTTTTGGTTGATTCTGACTCTGATGAAACCTTTGCTCTTTACTGTTTTCAGCAATTCTGCATGTTCTCCTTTTCTGTCATTGATAAGCGGTGCTAGGAGCATTAATTTTGATCCTTTCTGTATCTGTAAAATCTGATCAACCATTTCACTGATGTTTTGTATTCCTAGATTTCGTTTGTGTTCAGGACACTTTGGAATTCCAGCTCTGGCATAGAGTAAACGGAGGTAATCGTATATTTCAGTTACAGTACCGACAGTTGACCTGGGGTTGTGTGAATTGGTTTTTTGCTCTATAGATATGGCCGGAGACAATCCTTCAATCAAATCAACATCTGGTTTTTCCATTATTGACAAGAATTGTCTGGCGTATGCAGACAGTGACTCTACATAACGTCTTTGACCTTCAGCATAAATGGTGTCAAACGCCAACGAGGATTTACCAGATCCTGAGAGTCCGGTGAAAATGATCAATTGGTTCCTTGGCAACTCTAGGTTTAAATTCTTTAAGTTGTGAGTTTTTGCCCCTTTGATACTAATTTTCTGCATATTTTTACTCTAAAATTTTTGCCAAACACTCCATGATAAATCTTTTTGTATCTAAGAACCAAGTCCTGTACTGAAAACTTTGAAATCTTCTAGATCAAAAGAACTCCAGGCAATCTATTCTGGTACATTTTTTAATGTTCTAAAGTACAATCATCAAATTTTTTGTTTACAATAAGAAGTAGAGTAATGAACCATCAGTTAAGGTAAGGAAATAATATGGCACGAGGAATAAACAAGGTAATTGTACTAGGTAATTTGGGCTCTGACCCAGATGCCCGTTATATGCCTAATGGAAATGCAGTCACAAATATCAGTGTTGCAACAACTAGGGCATGGAAGAATAGAGAATCTGGCGAAAAGCAGGAAGAAACTGAATGGCATAGAGTTGTTTTTTTTGGGCGCCTAGCAGAAATTGCGAGTGAGTACCTAAAAAAGGGTTCACAAGTTTATGTGGAAGGTAGGCTTCAAACAAGAAAGTGGGAAGATAAGGAAGGAAATGATCGTTGGACAACTGAAATTGTTGCCAATGACATGCAAATGCTTGGTGAACGTATCTCATCGTCGTCAAACTCGGATAATTTTAATGCTCCAAAACGCAGCGGTTCTGAATTTGCATCGGATGATTTTGACGATGATATTCCCTTTTAGTCACTTTTAACAATCCTATATTTTATACTTGTGCCTGGAAAGATCTTTATAAAGTCTTTTGGCTGTCAAATGAATGAATATGATGCCAATAAAATGGCAGATATCATGTGTAGTGATAGAAATATGGAACGCACTGATGATCCATCTAAAGCCAGTATATTACTTTTAAATACTTGTTCTATAAGAGAAAAACCACAAGAAAAAGTTTTTTCACAACTGGGAAGGTGGCAAGTATATAAAAAAACTAACCCCAATGTTGTTATCGGTGTTGGAGGATGTGTTGCGAGCCAAGAAGGCAAATCAATCGTTAAGAGGGCACCCTATGTTGATATAGTTTTTGGTCCTCAAACATTGCACCGCTTACCTCAAATGTATGATCAAGTAGTGGCATCAAGACGTTCGGTCGTAGATATTAGTTTTCCCAAAATAGAGAAATTTGATTTTCTACCCAAAACCAACCTGATAAAGCCTTCTGCGTTTGTCACGATTATCGAAGGTTGCAGCAAATTTTGTTCTTTTTGCGTTGTTCCATACACAAGAGGCTTGGAAGTCAGTAGACCTCCAGAACAAATCCTTGATGAGATTAATCATTTGGCTTCAATGGGGGTCAAAGAAGTGACGCTTTTGGGGCAAAATGTAAATGCCTATCGGGCAAAAAATTCAGAAGGGGTGAGAATCAAATTATCACAGTTAATTGACCAAGTAACAACAATAGAGAATATAGATCGAATCCGTTTTACCACTTCCCACCCGCTGCAGTTTAGCCACGATTTAATTGAATCTTTTTCCAATAAAAAGTTAGCTAATTTTCTTCACTTACCCGTGCAAAGTGGATCAAATCGTATCCTAGAGTTGATGAAAAGAAAACATACTGTTGAGACTTACATAGCCAAAATAAACAAGCTTAAAAAAGTGCGACCTAATATCAGTATATCTTCAGATTTTATAGTTGGATTCCCAGGTGAAACGGAAGATGATTTTAGACAAACTATGGCGTTAATCGAAAAAGTAGGTTTTGATCAATCCTTCAGTTTTATATTCAGTCCCAGACCACAGACACCTGCTGCATCCATGAAAGATACAACGAGCTATGATGAGAAACTGGATAGGTTGAAACGATTGCAGGCAAAAATCTCTTCCAATGCGATGAAAATCAGCAAAAGTATGGTTGGAACCAGCCAAAGGGTTTTGGTTGAAAAGAAATCTAAAAAAGTAAAGACGCAATTGGCAGGCAGAACAGAAAACAATCGTTGGGTTAACTTTGATGGCCCCGAAAATTTAATAGGCCAATTCATTGATTTGACAATCACAGAAGCTTTGCCTAATTCTCTTAGGGGGAGGCTATATCATTAAAACTTATTAATGAGGGTCGTTTAACTTGAAAACCAAAGAATTTCAAATAGATGCAGCTGACAATGAGATCTTAGCTAACTTGTTGGGAGTGTTTGATAAAAATTTGCGGGTTATTGAAAAAGCCCTAGGCATTGAGATTAAAAATAGGAGCAATATTTTCTTGTTGTCTGGGTCAACCGAGGGCTTAATTAGAGGCGAAAAAATCATCAAAGATTTATACATTACCGCTACCAATGAAAATTTATCAGAGAAGAAAATACATTTATTAGTAAGAAAATATATGGGAAATCATGAAGAACAAGGAAATATGGAACCGACTCCAGATATTAAAACACCTAGGCGAGCAATTAAAACCCAGGGTAAAAATCAATCCATTTATATCAAAACTATTAGGGAGAATGATCTCTGTTTTGGAATAGGGCCAGCAGGAACTGGTAAAACCTACTTGGCAGTTGCAGCTGCGATTGAAGCACTGCAAAAACAAGTTGTTAGCAAGATTATTTTAGTTAGGCCCGCTGTTGAGGCAGGCGAGAGACTTGGGTTTCTCCCCGGTGATCTTTCCCAAAAAGTTGATCCTTATCTTAGACCAATGTATGACGCTCTTTATGAAATGCTAGGCTTTGATCAGGTCAACCATTTAATTGAACGAAGAGCGATAGAATTGGCCCCACTGGCTTTTATGAGGGGTCGGTCGCTCAATGATAGTTTTATTATCTTGGATGAAGCACAGAATACCACTATTAAACAGATGAAAATGTTTCTTACTCGCATGGGTTTTGGTTCTAAATCAGTGGTCAATGGCGATATTACTCAAATAGACCTGCCAACAGACAAAGTGTCAGGGCTTAAACATGCTGTGGAAGTTCTTGATGGCATTGAGGGTATAGGTATTATAAATTTTAATTACTCCGATGTAGTCAGGCATAAAGTCGTTCAAAATATTGTTGAGGCATATGAAAAACATGAAAGATAGATTTAATCATAAGGCTTAATCAGCTATGAATCTGTCGGACCATCAACGGGTATTTGTACAAACTCAAATCGAAATCGACCATGTTCTTCCCTTGGGCGTCGAAGATATTCAGGAATGCATTGATTTAAGTTTTGCGGTTGCAAGGTCTGAGTTGAAATTTCCTTTTGCAGTCAATGTTAGAATTGTTGATCATGATGAAAGCATGATTTTGAATAACAAATATAAAAAAAAGAAATTACCAACAAATGTTCTGGCGTTTAAAGGCAATTTGGATGAAGAGAGAAATATGGGTATTCAGCCACCTTACCTTGGCGATGTTGTTATTTGTTTTCCTGTGGTAGAGAAGGAGGCAATGGAACAAGAAAAGAGCTTTAGTTTTCATTTTGCCCATATGGTAGTGCATGGGTTTTTGCATTTACTTGGTTTTGATCATCAAAACGATAGGGATGAAAAAAACATGCAAGAGATAGAAAATAAAGTCCTAGGAAAAATCAGTATTCTGCAATTGGTGCAATAATTCATACGATGAGTTCTTTGATCAAAAAATTAATTTCTTTCTATAAACCAAAGGAAGACGATTTAGAATCTTTTTTTGATTTCATGAATTCAGATCAATGGAGTAAATTTATAGGGCAAGATGAAATTCGGATGATTCGAGGTGTTTTTGAAGTTTCGGAACTACAGGTTAGGGACATTATGATACCTCGTTCAAATATGACTGTATTGGATACTAATTCATCCATAACTGATCTTTTGCGTCAAATTAGTAATTCTGGCCATTCTCGATTTCCAGTAATTGGCGAAAACAAAGATGAAGTTGTTGGAATCTTGTTGGCTAAAGACTTGCTAAAATTTTCAAATCAAAACGATAACAGTGATTTTAAAATAAAAGACTTTCTCAGACCCCCAACTTTCATACCTGAGAGCAAGAGGTTAAAAATTTTACTCAACGAATTTAGAAAGAGTCGGAATCATATGGCAATTGTTGTTGATGAATATGGAAGAATTGCTGGACTACTCACCATTGAGGATGTGTTGGAGCAGATTGTTGGAGATATAGAAGATGAATTTGATGCTGAAGACTTACCAATGATCCGGGAGAAAGGGAAGGGGCAATTTGAGGTCGATGCTTTGATCCGGATTGAAGATTTCAACGAGTTTTTTGACACTCAATACCTGGACGAAGACTTTGATACCCTTGGAGGAATGATCATTAATAAGTTGGGTAAATTCCCTCAAAAAGGAGAAAGTTTATCGATAAATCCGTTGACTTTTAAGGTCCTTAGATCTGACAGTAGAAGACTGCAGTTAATAGAAGTGAGGGAAATTGAATAGGCATCACTTAGTGTCCTCTTTTGTAGGAGCTTTATTTCTTTTGGCTTTTGAACCTTTTGGTGTTTCAATTTTAGCAGCAGTCTCTATTGGCTATTTATTCATCTTGTGTTTAACACAACCACCAAAGATTGTAGCCCAATGCTATTTTTGTTTTGGCCTGATATTATTTGCTTCTGGATTGTACTGGCTTTATATAAGTATTCATACGGTCAGCGGAGGTCCAATTTGGCTGGCAATATTATTGATCGCTATACTGTCTGTTTTCATGGCTTTGTATTATGCGATTACAGGTTACTTGATTAGTTACAGTTACACTAAATTCCAATCAAAATCTTTAACATTATTAATTATTGCACCTTCAATTTGGGGTTTAATTGAGTGGGTTAGGGGCTGGCTTCTATCTGGGTTTCCTTGGTTCAGTGTGGGCTACAGCCAAACCAACACATACCTTTCTAATTGGGCACCCATAGGGGGTATTTATATGGTTACCTGGGTTTGTGGAATCTGCGCAGGCCTATTAGCTTTGATTTATTTGGGTAATAAGCAACAGAGCTATAAAGGAGCAGGAATGTTGATTTCAGTCATTATTGTTTCGCTGCTGCTGGGGACGTTTTCATGGACTCAATCAACGGGTGAAAAATTAACTGTTAGTTTGGTTCAAGGGGGGGTCCAACAAGAAAAAAAATGGCTGCCTAGTGAATTCAGGAAGACACTTGATTTGTATAAAAGCAGCCTAGCAGCTGCTAGTAAAAGCGATTTAGTGATCTGGCCTGAGGTTGCAATTCCTGGCATTGCAGCCAACGTTGAGCCCTATTTAGACGATGTCAGGAAAATTATAAAAGACAACAAAATACAACTATTACTCTTAGGAATTCTTACCTCAGACAAGGCATCCGGTAAGATCAGAAATTCAATGATAGCAATTGGTTCCAATGATGTTGTTTACCACAAAAGGCATCTTCTCCCATTTGGGGAGTATTTCCCTGTGCCAGATTTGGTCAGATCCTGGCTCCAGAGCATAGGTCTCCCCAACAGAGACATTGAGCGTGGAAAGACTGTCCAAAGCATGCCACGGGTGAGGAACATTCTTATTGCTCCATCGATTTGTTACGAAGATATTTTTGGCTCAGAGCAATTAGGGTATTTTCCAAAGGCAAATGTTTTGGTCAACATAACTAACAATGCTTGGTTTGGCAAATCCTTTGCTTCAGAACAGCATTTCCAGATGTCAAGAATGAGAGCGATAGAGACGGGTCGTTTTCTACTGAGAGCAACTAACACTGGAGTGACAGCCATTGTAGGGCCGAATGGCACTGTTCAGAAACATGCAGAATCTTTTAAGTTTTCTGTATTATCGGGAACATTTGAGTCGATGATCGGTAGCACTCCTTACATAAAATATGGTAATTCTTTGATTGTCATCCTGATGATCCTGAATCTTTTATTAGGCTATTTTTGGGGTAGGAATCGGATAAAGATATAGATAGCGTTTCCACTAATTTTCATACCGATGTATGCTTGGTAACTGTTTTTTTGTTTAAAATAAAATATGTCTGATAAACCATATAATCCAAAGAAAATTGAAGCAGAAGCTCAAGCGTTCTGGAAAGAGAATCGTGTTTTTGAGGTTCAAGAAGATTCTAGCTTAGAGAAATTCTATTGTTTGTGTATGTTTCCTTACCCCAGCGGAAGGTTGCATATGGGACATGTTCGCAATTATACAATTGGTGATGTGATCTCAAGGTATCAGAGAATGTTGGGTAAAAACGTCTTGCAACCAATGGGTTGGGATGCTTTTGGGTTGCCTGCAGAAGGAGCTGCGATTAAGAATAATATGGCTCCAGCTCAGTGGACCAGAGACAACATTGAATACATGAAGCATCAATTTAATTTGCTTGGTTTTGGGTACGACTGGAATCGGGAACTTACCACTTGTGATCCCAATTATTATCGATGGGAACAATGGATGTTTTCAAGGTTGTATGCCAAAGGTTTAGCATACAGAGATAAAGCCATTGTCAATTGGGATCCAGAAGAAAATACTGTCTTGGCGAATGAACAAGTAATTGATGGTAGAGGATGGCGATCAGGGGCTTCCATTGAACGACGTGAAATGCCTCAATGGTTTCTTAGGATCACAGACTATTGCGAGGAGCTTCTTTCAGACTTGGATGATTTGGATTGGCCGGAGCCTGTCAAAATTATGCAAAGAAACTGGATCGGGCGATCTGAAGGAGTTGAGATTGTTTTCGAAGTAGTTGATTCATCCCAACAGTTAACTGTTTATACCACCAGGCCAGATACTTTATTTGGGGCAACTTATATGGCTTTGGCACCTGAACATCCTCTCATCCAACCGTTGGCAGAGAAAAACAAGGAGGTCCAAGCATTTTTAGACAAGGTAAAACTTCAGGCTGTTTCTGAAGAAGCCCTTGAAAAAATGGAAAAAGTTGGAATTCCATTAGGGCTTGAAGCAATTAATCCAATCAATGGCAACAAAATTCCTATATGGGCTGCTAATTTCATACTCATGAGCTATGGAACAGGGGCAACAATGTCTGTTCCTGCTCACGATCAGAGAGATTATGATTTTGCAAAGAAATATAAATTACCCATTCAGCCAGTGATTGTTCCCAACAAACCTGGGTTGGAGCATGATTTCAATGAAAGCGCTTTTACCCAACTGGGCACATTAATCAATTCAAACAAATTTGATGGTATGGATTCTGAGGAGGCAATTGAGGCCATAGGCTCAGAGTTAGAGCAACAAGAAAAAGGAAAAAAAGTAATCAATTATCGTTTGCGGGATTGGTTAATTTCTAGGCAACGGTACTGGGGCGCTCCAATTCCAATGCTTACTGATGAAAATGGGGACATTTTTCCTGAACGTGATGAGAATTTGCCAGTGGAACTCCCCGAAAACGTATCCTTTTCTGGGGTGCAGTCACCGATTAAATCAATGAAAGAATTTATTGAATCAGTTGACCCAATATCAAATGAAATCTACCAAAGGGAGACTGATACATTTGATACTTTTATGGAATCTTCTTGGTATTATGCACGTTTTTGTTGTCCAGATAATCATGAAAAAATGCTTGATGAGAGAGCTAAATATTGGTTACCAGTTGATTTATATATTGGGGGTATCGAACATGCAATTCTTCATCTACTGTACGCTCGGTTCTATCACAAATTATTACGAGACGAGGGTTTGGTAGAAGTAGGTGAACCATTCAAGCGTTTACTGACTCAGGGTATGGTACTAAATGGCGGGTCAAAGATGTCTAAATCTATGGGTAATACCGTTGATCCAGAGGAGATGATTAATAATTATGGAGCCGACACGGTAAGATTGTTCATGATGTTTGCTGCACCTCCAGAACAGTCATTGGAATGGTCAGATAAGGCTATAAATGGTGCATATCGTTTTTTACGAAAATTTTGGACAATTGTCCTAAACAGAATTGCTGACATTTCCAACGTAGATGATATTGATGAGGATGATCTCTTTAATGATGCACAGAAAGAGTTGAGAAAAGATACTCACAAAACCATTGCAAAGGTAAGTGATGATATTGGAAGGAGGTACACTTTCAACACCGCCATAGCGGCAATTATGAGTTTGTCTAACCGTGTTTCTAGGTATCAAATAGACACAGACCTTGATCGTAAAGTTGTTCGGGAAGCTCTGGAATCAATGGTTTTGCTGCTGTCCCCAATTGTGCCCCACATTTGTAATCATTTATGGACTGAACTTGGCCATCAGAACGCAGTGGTAAATGAACTGTGGCCTACTTTTAACGAAGATCTGATGGTTGATGATACATTGGAGATAGTTATTCAGATTAATGGTAAGTTAAGGGCACGCTTGAATGTGGCGGCCAACATCGATGAGGAAACACTTAAAGAGCTTGCATTCAATGAGCCAAAAATAGCTAAACTTATTGCTGAACAGACAATCAAGAAAACAATCGTAGTACCTGGGAAACTAATTAATATTGTGACGTGACAAATTTATCGAAAAAATTGATAATCATCGTCACATCTTTGCAGCTACTGGGTTGTGGCTTTCAGTTGCAAAACAGTGCTAATTTTGTTGGAAAATTAGAAACCCTTTATATTCAAACCACTGATTCATATACTGTTTTTTATCAAACCATGAAGCGACAAATGGTGGATAATGGCGTTGAAATAACAACTGAAAGAGCTGCTGCAGATTTTGTGTTAACCATTCACGCTGATGAATCTGATCAAAGGATTTTATCAGTCTCAGGAAGAAACACACCCAGAGAATATGAAGTTTACTATCTTGTTAAGTGGTCACTGACTAAGGGAAATCAGATCATTATCCAGCCAACGACCAACAATAGATTCCAGGATTACACTTTTGATCAACGACAATTATTGGGAAAATCTACCGAAAGTCGTATCATTCAGGAATCATTGGCGGAGGATATTGTTCAGATGATCTTGGTTAAACTAAACCAATTGTTGTAAAGGAATGGCAAGAATACATTTTATTTACTCGACCATGAATGCAGGCAAGTCAACTGCATTGCTGCAAACTAATTTTGCCTATTTGGAAAAAGGTATGCGCACTGTTTTATTTACTTCAGAAAAAGACAATCGATATGGAAATTCAGAAATTGTTTCAAGAATTGGGTTAAAGAGTAAAGCTGAGACTTTCAAAAACAGTGATAATTTGTTTGATTGTGTCTCCAAAGCACATACTAAAAATGCCATAGACTGCGTAATGATTGATGAAGCACAGTTTTTAACAAAAGATCAAGTGCATCAGTTGGGCCGTGTTGTTGATGAACTTGACGTGACTGTTTTAGCTTATGGAATACGAACTGATTTTCGTGGTGAATTGTTTGAAGGCAGCCGTTATTTATTGGCTTGGGCAGACCATTTAAGTGAAATGAGAACTGTTTGTCATTGTGGGCGAAAAGCAACGATGATCGTGCGTGTTGACGATAAAGGAGAAATTGTTAGAGAAGGAGAACAAGTGGAGATAGGTGGCAATGAGAGATATTTATCTTTGTGTCGACTCCATTTTAATCAAGGCATTGCAACAAAAATCTAATAAATTATCCCAACCACTAGGCCAGTAAAGCAAGAGGCGAGTGTGGCAGCAACCAACGCTTTACCACTGACAGCAATCAAATCATCCTTTCTTTGAGGCACCATGGTGCCCATTCCACTAAGCAGAATACCCACACTGGACAAGTTGGCAAAACCACACAGGGCATAGAGCATGATTATTCTACTTCGCTCTGAAAATTCACTGGCATCTATCGCTGCTAAATTTACGTATGCAACAAACTCATTAAGAATGGTTTTCACACCTAATAAGGAACCACCTAATTGTGCTTCTGCCCACGGTATACCCATGCACCAAGCAATCGGAGAGAAAATCCAGCCGGCAATCCTTTCTAGAGAAAGAGCCTCTCCAGCAACTACTGGCAGCGTTCCAAGACCATAATTTACCAGAGTTACAAGCGATATCAGTACCAATAAGAGTGCTGCGATGCTCAAAGTTATTTGCAATCCATCTTGGGTCCCTCGCGTCAACGCATCCATCGTGCTTCTGTACAACTGAGATTTCTCAATTGCACTTTGATCTTCTGTCTTTTGATCACTAGGCATCATAATATTGGCGTACATGATTGCAGCTGGTACAGAGATGATTGAAGCGGTTAAAAAGTGACCAATAAGTGCGGTTCCGTAAAGGTCAGCTAGCATGGTGGTATAGACAACCATCACACCTCCTGAAATTGTTGACATGCCAACTGTCATGAGCACAAGCAATTCATGCTTTGTCATTTGTCCGAGATACGGTCTGATCAACAATGGCGCCTCCACTTGACCAAAAATTATATTTGCAGTTGCACTTAAGCCAACTGGCCCACCTACGTTAAGCGGTTTTTTGAATAGCAGAGAAATAAATTTGATAATTATCGGAAGTATTTTCCAGTGCCAGAAAATTGCAGCGATAGCTGACACAACAATAATCAACATTAACCCAGAAAATATAAATATATTGGCGCTGGCAGGGTTGGTCACCTCAAAGGGTTTTGGTGCACCATCGGCAAGGTAACCAAAAACAAATCCAGTGCCTTGATCTGTGGCAGCCTTTAAGGCCAAAACACCCTGGGATATACTTTCAAAAAAAGCAGTGATGAACGGTACTTTAATGAGCAGAATTGCAAGCACAAACTGGAGCAATATTGCATTGAACAAATACTTAGGATTGATTTTTTTTGCATTATTGCTAAATACTGCCCCGATCAGCAGTAAAAGTGATGCACCTATTATAATTTGCAGGTAATACATATAGATACCATTCTACAAAAGTTTTATCTCATATAAACGTTGTTGAAGAAAATCATCAGCCAAAATACTTTCTGTGTAAAGATTGGGGTTTTCTTCATCAATACAGGATGCCAAGGTTTCAATGAGCCAATCTGGATTAGGATGGAGAAAAAAAGGTATTGAATATCGGGAAATATTTTTAATCTCATCAGAATCGGAAGTAACTCTGTGAATTGCAGAAGGTAATTGATTGTTTGTGAACCGTTCCAACATATCACCAACGTTGCAGAGGATGGTTCCTTGTCCAGTTTCAGCTGGGATCCATTTGTTTTTTTTAAGTATTTCCAAGCCAGGTTTGTGACCACCTATCAGTAGGGTTATTAAATTGATGTCACCGTGAGGCCCAGAGCGATCACCCAATTCTTTCGCAATTATGGGTGGGTAATGAATGGCACGTAATACACTGTTCCCATGATCAATAAATCCATCAAAATAATGTGAATCAAGGCTCAAATGGATGCTTATTGCTTGCATCAATTGTTTTCCAAATCGATCAAATTCTCGAAACAACCGCTGAGTTTTAGTTTTGAATTCTGGTATTTCAGAAACAAAGCAATTGTCGAACATAAATTGTTTGTACGGATGTTGTTTCGGCAGATCCCTTCCCATTTGCCAAAATTCTTTTAAATCTGCATGTTCACCATCCTTTGGGGTTTCAATTTTGTAGGGTGTGTAGCCTCTTGCTCCACCAATATCTTTATCAAAATACTTCATTTTTAATGCTGTTGGCTGCCCAAAAAATTCTTTGAAGAGGGCAATCGAATCGTCAACTAAATCTTTGGTTATCGGGTGATTGGTAACTCCGCAAAAGCCGATGGATTTAAGACTGTTGCCAAACAAATGAGCAAATTGTTCTGGATCCTTATCCCAAAGATCGAAGCTGATTTCTCTGATCGAATCCATTACGACTCAGACCGTAGTTTGGTTGGTTCTCTGAGAGAAAATATTTTCTGTTTTCACTGAATGAACCTCAGTATCTTCTTGCAACATTAGGTATTATAACTTTGGAAAGAGGATTTAAACTATTGTAATGAAAATAAAACTATACAACACTTTTTCTGGCAAAAAAGAAGATTTCAATCCGATTCAATCGAACCGAGTTTCAATGTATATCTGCGGACCGACAGTCTATAGTTCTCCACACATTGGCAATGCAAGAGGCCCTGTTATTTTCGATGTCTTGGCCAAACTACTGAGGATGAATTATGAACTAACTTATGTTCGAAACATCACTGATCTTGACGATAAAATTTATCAGGCAGCCAAGGATGAAGGAACCGATATTAACTCCATTACCGAAAGGTACACGGATATTTACCAAGAAGATATGAAGGCTCTGGGAGTCCATAAGCCTGATGTTGAGCCTAGAGCAACTGACCATGTCCCTCAAATGATTGAGATGATAAACAAACTGTTGACGACTGGTAACGCCTATGTCAGAGAGGAGCATGTGCTGTTTAGTGTCGACTCTTTTCCGGACTACGGTCAATTGTCCAACCGGCAACAGGAAGATCTGATCTCAGGTTCTCGTGTGGAGATTGCCACTTACAAAAACAACCCAAATGACTTTGTACTTTGGAAGCCTTCAACACCTGATCTTCCAGGATGGGAAAGCCCATGGGGCTTTGGCAGACCTGGATGGCATTTGGAATGCTCTACGATGGCTAAGAGTTACCTTGGAGAAACCATCGACATACATGGCGGTGGCAGTGACTTAATTTTTCCCCACCACGAAAATGAACTGGCACAGAGCATGTGTAGCCATATGGGCAAGAATTTTTGTAATTACTGGGTCCATCATGGACTTGTGGACTTTAAAAAAACAAAAATGTCAAAATCCGAAGGCAATATTATGTTGATTAGAGATCTTCTTAGTATTTCTTCTGGTGAGGTCGTTCGACTCGCATTACTCAGTACACAATACCGCCAGCTGATTAATTGGAGCGAGGACTTGATTCTAGAATCTAAGAAAAAACTGGATCGACTTTACAGGGCACTTCAGTCTTGTCCCGATGATAATCTTGAAGGCAAACCATCTGAGAAAGTACTACAAGCACTTTGTGATGATCTTAATACCCCCATGGCATTGGCTGAGTTGTTCAAAATAGCCAGAGAGATTAATAGCACTAAAGACAAAGGGAAATTAATTGTTTTAGCGTCAAATCTGAAAGCTTCTAGCGAGTTAATGGGATTGTTGCAGTCGACTCCTGACCAATGGTTTAAATCTGCTTCCAATGACTCTTTAGCTCCTGAGGACATAGAGGATATGATAAAACAACGAGAATTAGCCAGATCTTCCAAAAATTTTACTGAGGCTGACGAGATCAGAAACAGGTTACTTCGTTCCGGTGTAATTATCGAAGATGGATCTGATGGTACACGCTGGAGGTTTTTGGATTAGAATACTCGTATGAGTGTATTGCTATTGAAATCGGTTAAAGAAATTGAACTGGAGATATCACAAGAATTTGAGATATTCGACAGTTGGATGGATCGATATGAATATATCATTGACCTTGGAAGGCAATTATCTTCATTCCCAGATGAATGGAAAATTGAAGAGAATAAAGTTCAGGGTTGCCAATCACAGGTCTGGTTCAAAACCGAGCTAAAGAACAACTTGTTTGTTTGCCAGGCCATCAGTGATTCTGCCATAGTGTCTGGTTTAATAGCGCTTTTGCTAAGGATTTACAACCAAAAAGATCCCAGTGATATTGTTGCCACAAACCCAACCTTTGTATCCATGGTTGGCTTGGATGAGCATCTGAGTCCAACTCGGAATAACGGTTTAAATGTAATGCTGCAAAAAATCAAAAATGATGCTAGAAATATGGTTTTAGATCAACAACTTAAGACAAATATGAATTGATTTATACAATTATGCTTACCCCAGCAAAACTAACAAAATCTACCATAAAAGCTTACCAAAGGTTCTTGTCACCTTTTTTCAAACCAACCTGTCGATTTCAACCAACCTGCTCGCAATACGCGATGGAAGCACTGGACCGTTTTGGATTTATCAAAGGTATTTACTTATCACTTACCAGAATTCTCCGCTGCAACCCTTTGTTTGCTTTTGGTCATGATCCTGTTCCTGAACAGTTTCATTTTATCACTCGTCTCAAGAAGTCCTAAACAATGGATCCGAACCTGCTAAACATCATTTGCTGTCCAGTTACCAGAGAAAAATTGAGTACGGCCACGCCTAAACAACTCGCATTAATCAATGCTGAAATTGCCAACAATACACTCACAAAACTGGACGGATCAATAGCTGAAAACCCGCAATCTAAGGCACTCATTAATGCTACTAAAACACTGTTGTATCCGATTGAAGAGGACATCCCGATCTTGCTGGAAAACGAAGCTATCGAGCTTAAAGGGATGGTTATTTGAAACTCTCAAGTAATGAAGTGGCAAAGCATCTTGCCAAGGCCATTCATCCAATTTATTTTATCTCTGGTGCTGAGGATTTATTGATCATTGAGTCTTTAGATCAAATCAGAAAGGCAGCAATTAGCAATGATTTTACCGACAAGGTTGCCTTCACAGTTTCAGGACAGTTCAACTGGAGTGAGGTTAATAATTGTTTCAAAAACCAGTCTCTATTCGGAGGCAAGCAATTCGTAGAAATTCACATTCCCAGTTCCAAGCCAGGAAAAAAGGGTTCAGAAGCAATCACAAACTTAATTGCTAACCTCCCTGAAGATGCTTTGCTTGTGGTGGTTGCAGGCAAACTTGAAAAGAGTACTAAACAAGCAAAATGGGTGAAAGAACTCTTGAAGCATGCAACTGTCATTGACTGTCCAAAAGTTTACCCATCTCAATTCCCAAGCTGGCTACAAAATAGGTTGAAAGCCTATGATTTGGGCATAGATCGTAATGCATTGGAAATGTTCGTGGCACTTACAGAGGGCAACTTAATTGTCGCCAAGCAGTCAATCGAACGTTTGTTGATGATGGAAGTCACTGGAAGAATAACCATGGAAGATGTTTCTCAATGCGTGGCTGATGGGGCGCACTTTGATTTATTTCAATTGACGGAAGCAGCAATAATGAGAAAACCTGAAAGAGTGCACCGTATTTTTGAACGCTTAAAAAGCGAAGGCATGCGACCAGAACAAATGTTAGCCGTGTTGTACTGGGAGATTAAAAACTTGATGGATGCCTCGTTGGACATTGATAATGGTTTATCAGTCAAACAAGCAATGCAAAAGGCCAATATCTGGCAAAGCAAACAAAAGATTATAGGACCGTATCTTGCCTCTCAGCCCAAGGAAAAAATTGATCAATTAGTCCACCAAGCATGCAAAGTTGACAACGTTATTAAAGGAGTTGATTTAGGCAGTCCTTGGGAAGAGATTGGTCTTTTATTGTTTATGTTTTCAGCTCCTGAACCTGCTTAAGAATCGATGCAAAAAGACCTCCTAGAACTAACCTTGACCACACTCGACGGCATGAAAGCAAAGGCAGTTAATAACATGAACGTTTCTGCATTGACCAACGTTAGTGATTACATGATTTTTTCCACTGGTAACTCGTCTAGGCATGTTCGTTCAATTGCCGATAAAATTGCTGAGAATGTTAAAAAAGAGGGCCATTCAATTTTGGGTATTGAAGGCTATGAAAGATCACAATGGGTACTGATTGATCTCGGAAACATCATAGTGCATATCATGATGGCGGAAACCAGGGAATTCTATAAATTGGAGGACTTATGGAGTCTCTAACGCAGTGCATCAACGCCTAATAAACATCTTTCTTTGTCTAAAATGACCCTGCCTCATGCATTGGTTCCCCCAGGTAATAATGAATGATAGTGATCCAGAAAAACCATTCTCGATGGGCAACCTTACTACCGCAGTTAAGGAATTATAAATCCATATTTAATTCATGATTCGCAGAGGAGAAAATCCCATTTTACCTTTAGAATTAGATATTGGATTCTTATGAGACGAGCGTTAAAAATATGTCTTATTTTTGCTGCGATGCTATTTCTAGCAGTTGTGGCTTTGAGTGCGTTTCTACCCAGGCAAATACCAAATTTAAAAACTCAAATTATCGAGGAAATGAATTCAAGCTATGGCGCTATCATTGATTATCAAAACCTTGTTTTTCAATGGCTAACGTTCGATGAATTTTCACTAAGGCCAATTTTGACTTTTGATCGAATTTCAATGCGTTTGTCTCAGCAAGAAGGATCAGGCCAGATTAACCTTAGGACAGCTGAAATTAAAATCAATCTGATGGGCTCATTGATTGCAAGGTCACCACGCTTAAAATCAATCAAACTTGACGGCAGCCAGATTCTAGTTACCCGTTCCCCAGTTGACGGCTTTCTTTTTAACCAGATACCGGTTAAGCAATTGTTAAATTTGAATTCTGTAGGTGTTAAACAAGTGGCACTGGATTTTAAAAATATAAATATGGAGCTTCCATTTGGCAAAACAACAGCCTTTTTTTCCAATCTCAGCGGACGTATTAAATATAAATACAACATGGCGCTGGTTGAGCTTGAAAATATGGATTACACAACAACTGGTAGTAATCTTGAGATCAATAATATAAGTGGTTTGATTGAGATAGCGAGAGCCAGATTTAAGGCGAACTCCTTGAACGGTAAATTTCTTGGTCAGCCGGTTTCAATTCAAATTGATCCATACAGCAAAGACAGCTATTCACAATTGATTTTGCTTAAAAGTGGATCAGAATCAATCAAGTTGATTGATGCATTGAACCTTCCTTTAGCAGAATTTTTATCAGGTACTGTGGAATGGGAAGCTGAAATTTATTTATCCAACACACCTGAAGAAACTCCTACAAAAATCATTTGGGACATAGATCTAGACAAGGCAATCTCTACGCTTCCTGAAATGGTTCAAAATTTATTAGGGGACAGCACAAAAGCTAAATTTGATATTACATTATCTGATGCAAAAACAATGACTATAAATGGGTTGTTGGGTGAAGCATTGTCCTCATCTTTTTTACTCAGGAAGAAAAATGGTAAATGGCAATTTAGCAAAGGGGTGATTCAACAAAGTTTATCGGCATCCATATTGCCCAAATCAGAAAGCCTGGAGGTGCTTTTGGAAACCACCTTTGGTCCTTTGAAAATGAATATTATTTCAAAAGAAAGCGGTTTTATTTTGGATAACATAGCAATCAAAAACGATAGTCTTTTGGTAACAGGAGCGGTTGAATTGATCAAAAAAATAGATCAACTTCACAATTATTCAACAACCGTTGATGCTCTACTAAAAAGTCAAAATACCAAGGCCTTGATGGAAGAATTTGGATTTCAAGGAATCTTATCCAGTAAAAACTTAACGATTGATTTAGATTTATTTTGGCCTTATATTCCATCTTCTGACGGGGTTTTCGATGCAAATGGCACCGTTAAGGTGAACATTAAAGATGGGCAAATTACTGCTATAGATCCAATCGCAGGAAAGGTTCTAGGATTACTAAGTATTGCCGAATTGCCAAAGAGATTGGTTCTTGATTTTAGTGACATTTTTAAAAAAGGGCTTAGCTTCAACCGATTAAGTGCAGAATTTCAATTTAAAAATGGCAATGCATACACTTGCAATCTTGCTATGAAAGGAACATCCGTAGATATCCTGCTTGTGGGTGCCACCGATATGATTGGAGAAACGTATAACCAATTGGCTATGGTTCAACCCCTATTGTCCGATGCCTTACCAATGAGTGGAGCGGTGTTTGGAGGACCTGGGGTTGCAGCAGCTGTATACTTGTTTACAAAACTACTGAGGAAGCCTTTAAAGAATATCGGGGTATCTTACTACTCAATTGGTGGCACTTGGGATAATCCAAAAATTGAGAAAATACCAGCTCAAGAAATTGATATGACGTTTTTCAATGACTGTCAAGATTACCTTGCTGAGTCAGTTGAGAATCAAGACTAACTTAATAATTCATGAGAAATAAATTAACATTGGTGTTATGAAAGTAGCCGCTATTCAAATGAATTCATCAGATTCTGTTTCTGATAATTTGAATCTTCTTGATTCCTTGCTTGCAGTTGCGTGTCAGCAGGATAACAGCCTTGTCCTACTGCCAGAAAATTTTGCGTTCATGGGACACCCAAAGCAGTTGGTTCAAGAAGTGATGGAAGATTTCAATGACGGACCGATTCAGTCCTTTGTTGCTGACAAAGCCAAAGAATATGGATTGTGGGTGGTCGCGGGCTCTATTCCGATAAAGAACCATGACCAGAGCAAGAGTCGTGCTCGCTGTATAATTGTTGATGCAAGTGGAGCCTTGGTTAGTTATTACGACAAGATTCATTTATTTGATGTTGTGGTCAACGGCAAAACTTACAACGAATCAAGCTACATTGAACCAGGGAGCACACCAAAAAGTGTACAAACCCCTTGGTTCAAACTTGGACTTTCTATCTGTTACGATGTACGTTTTCCTGAGCTCTACCGCTTGAAAGCATACCAAGACTCTGATCTGATTGTTGTACCAGCGGCCTTCACTGTAGAAACAGGTAAGGCTCATTGGCAGACTTTATTGTCTTCCAGAGCGATTGAAAATCTTTGCTACGTTATGGCTTCTGCCCAATGGGGTAAACATTATGGCAAACGAACAACTTACGGTCATTCAATGATTGTCGATCCATGGGGTGAGATTAAGGATGTTTTGCCAACAGGAAACGGGGTGGTCTCAACTGAAATTAATTTAGAGTTGATTGCTGAAACCCGAGCAACATTTCCTGCTCTCTCGCATCGAAAAATCGAAACAAATGGTTGAAGATCTAACAACAATAAATGATCCTGATATTGCACTCAGCAAAGCAAAATCGATTTTGTTGGATCCTTTTAACCTGGATGATCATGACTTAAGTCTGATGCTTTCAACTTTACTCTCCAGTGGCGGTGAGATGGGTGACATTTATTTTCAAGCCATTGCCCACGAATCATGGACATTGGAAGATCGCCAAGTAAAAAATTCCGTTCATTCGAATAGACAAGGGGTTGGGTTTAGATCAATTCTGGGTGAAAAGTCAGGACTTGCTTATAGTGAAGTTTTTGAAAAAGAATCACTTTTACAGGCAGCTGAAGCTGCCGGCACTATTGCAACAGACCGAAAACAAATGACCTATAGGGTCAATCCAAAAACGAGTCAGCAGATTTTATACCCGTTGTTAAACCCGATCAATTCATTGGTTGATAAAAACAAAGTAAAACTATTAAGATCAATTGATGCTTCAGCGAGAGCAAGAGATCATCGTGTCAAAGAAGTGGTGGCTATGCTTTCAGGAAATTACCAAGTCGTTCTTGTTGTTGGCCATGAAGGGAAGTTGAAAGCAGACATTAGACCACTCGTCAGGCTCGGTGTAAGTGTTATTGTAGAAGCCAATGGGCGTAGAGAAAGAGGTTCCAGCGGCGGCGGAGGTCGGCATGGATACGAGTTTTTTGATCAGGATATGCTCAAAAATTATGCAGCAGAGGCTGTTGACCAAGCACTTATTAATTTAGAGGCGATTGATGCCCCTGCTGGAGAAATGACGGTGGTTTTAGGTTCTGGTTGGCCTGGGGTACTTGTCCATGAAGCAATAGGACATGGGTTGGAGGGTGATTTTAATCGTAAGAAAACATCGGCTTTTGCTGGTTTGATGGGAGAGAAAGTGGCTTCATCAATTTGTACAGTAGTTGACGATGGTACTTTAGAAGGAAAAAGAGGTTCATTGAATATCGACGATGAAGGAGAAGAGACACAACGAACAGTACTCATAGAAAACGGCAGGTTATGCAATTACATGCAGGATAAACTGAATGCAAAATTGATGGGCTCCCATTCTACAGGCAATGGACGCAGAGAATCTTATTCCACACAAACAATACCAAGAATGACCAACACATTTATGATGGCGGGACCACATGAGCATGATGAAATTATTCAATCGGTTGATTCTGGCTTGTATGCAAAAAATTTTGGAGGAGGTCAGGTTGATATCACTTCTGGTAAGTTCGTCTTTTCGGCAAGTGAGGCATATTTAATCAAGCATGGAAAACTGGATGCACCAGTAAAAGGCGCAATGCTTATAGGCGATGGACCATCGGCACTTAAACAAATCTCCATGGTTGGTAATAATCTTGCTCTTGATCCAGGAGTTGGTAATTGTGGCAAGGAAGGTCAAACCATACCGGTCAATGTCGGGCAACCCACAATGAGAATAGAGAATTTGACCGTTGGGGGAACCAATTAAAGAATCAATCTAACTCCGATTCAAGAATTTTTTGCGCTTGTTTTTCTCTGTATGCTGAGATTCGGTCTGCGATGCCAGCATCGGTCAAGGCTAAGATTGCAGCTGCAAACAAGGCTGCGTTAATGGCTCCTGGTTTACCTAAAGCCATTGTTCCAACCGGAATGCCAGGAGGCATTTGAACGATTGACATCAATGCATCTAAACCATCTAATGAACCCACTACCAGAGGGACACCAACAACCGGTATGGTGGTTTTTGCTGCTACCACACCAGGCAGAGCTGCAGCAAGCCCAGCGCCTGCAATAATTACTTTGATTCCCTTTTCTTGTACTCCGGCACAGTACTCATCCAACAAGTCTGGTGTTCTGTGTGCCGATATCACTTTTGCTTCATGTTGGATACCGAGATTCGAAAGCATTTCTGCTGAATGAGACATAACGTCCCAGTCAGATTTTGAACCCATAATAATGGCTACTTGAATATCCATTGAACAATTTTACAATGACTTATTTGTTGTGTCTAAGTAAGTTAAAATAAAACCGAGAAATAATTCTTTTAAATCCCTATTAGATCGTGAAAAAACAAAGAATAGAATCTGAGGCAGAAGCAGCCCTCGTTCACGTTAAACAGTTAGGCGCTGATCAAGCAGCAGTCACTGTTTCTTCAGGAAAAGGATTTTCAGTTAAAGCTCAGAACAGATCAATAGAAACCGTTGAGCATTATGAGGACCAGGCTTTCAGCATCACCGTTTTTGTAAAAAAATCAATGGGATCTGCAACCACAAACAATTTGTCAAAAGATTCTTTATTGGAAACAACTGAAAAGGCTTTGAGTTTAGCCAGCTTGACTGCAGCCGACGAATGTAATGGGTTGGCTGACTCAAACTTGATGGCAACAGAGCCCATTGATCTGGATCTTCATCACCCTTGGAAGCTTGATATGGGTAAAGCACAGACGATGGCTCTGGAATGTGAACAAGCCGCTCTGGAGTCGGATCCCAAGGTTGATAATTCAGAAGGGGCTACCGTAGGGACATATGAGAGCCATTCTTTGTATGCAAATTCTCATGGGTTTGTCGGTGCAACAAATACCACAGGGCATACCATTAGCTGTACAGCCGTCGCCAGTGAGAACGGTTCTATGGAAATGGACTATGAATATTCTGCTGCTAGAAAGGCTGAGGATTTACTTGACCATGAAAAGATTGGTTATAAGGCTGGGATCCAAGCCTGTTCTCATTTGGGCGCGAGAAAAATCAAAACACAGAAAGCCCAAGTTTTATATTCACCTCGACAGGCAAAAAGCTTGATCAGCCATATCACTGATGCGATCAGTGGAACCAGCCTGTATCAGAAAAATTCCTTTTTACTTGATAGTATTGATAAACATATTTGCCCTGATTATTTGACCATTACCGAACAGCCGCACCTCAAAAGTTCTTTTGGAAGCACCTATTTTGATGGTGAAGGGGTCAAAACAAAACCAAGGACTTTGGTCGAGCAAGGCGTTCTAAGAGGTTATCTGCTGTCAAGTTATTCTGCTAGGCGACTGGGTCTTACAACCACTGGGAATGCTGGAGGACATCACAACCTATTGATTGAGCCTACTTTATCTGGAGGATTGGAAGAGATCATAAGAACAATGACAACCGGTCTGGTTGTCACAAATTTAATTGGCTACGGTGTTAATATCTTAAACGGAGATTATTCTAGGGGGGCGAATGGTTTCTGGGTGGAGAATGGCGAAATACAATACCCAGTTAGTGAAATAACAATTGCTGGAAATCTAAAAAATATATTGCGACAAATCTTAGTTATCGGCAATGATTGTGAAAGAAACAGTGCTATCCATTGTGGCAGCATACTTATTGATGACATGATGGTAGCGGGTAAGTGAGGAACTAATACTTGTACAGAATTTTCTTAATCGCAAGCTTTTTGATCAGTTTTAATTTAGCGTATGGTCACGGTGCCGTTCAAAGAGCTTCAGAATTAACAGACAGTGATATTCGTCTGTTTGTAGCCGACAATATGGATGGATCAGTGGTGACCATTGATTTCCCCGATGGAAAGATCATCAACCGCGTTTCAACGCCTCCATCCATCATGATTCTGGCTTTTAGCAAAAACAAACAATATATTTATGCGATGCGGGGAAGGGATACCGACCAAGACGTTGTCAGCATTATAACCACTGGGTTTGATCCAGAGCATAATCAATTCAGGAAGCCTCATGTCGTTAGAACCATTGCGGCCGATACCCCAGGAGGTCCCAGAGACGGTAAAATGGCAACGGTGGGCGGTTATGATGCGATTTTGACTGAAGGCAATGCAGAAATTGTGGTTTTAATGTCCGAGATTATAGATGGCTTCTCCGAATTAAAAACGAGACGTTATAAGTTAGCAGCACCTGACCATTACCATTATTTAGAAGGTGAAACATATCTTTACATAGGGCATCTTTTTAACGGGTTTGTACAGGTACTTGATCGATCCTCAGGTGAAGAAGTGACGCGGATTGGAAAATGCCCAATGCTCCATGGAATGACCCAAGATGAGGAATCAGGAAGACTGTTTTTTTCATGTGCTACTGAAGTTGTGGTTGTTGGAACACTGGGTGAGGAAAAAGCAAAAGAAATCTCTAGAATTCCTTATCCCACAAATACAGGCAGAGGGTGTGCGGCTTTCTTTAAAGGCAAAGAACGAGTGCAATGGTGTTACACAGAAGGAATAATACCAAGACTATATCGACTGGATACATCAAGGGATATTTACAAATTTGAAACCTTACCGGTTGAACCGTCGATCAGGCAAAACGCTACACAGGATGGAAAATATTTGATGGTACTGTCCAAGCAAGGTGTGCTCTATTTACTTGATGGACTAGATGGAAGCTTTATTAGAAAAATTAAAATATCAGAACCTTTTCTCGGGGATTGGTTTGAGGATGTCGGTAAAGCCATTCTCCCTGACATTGAATCGCATAATGGTACTGCCTACATTACTCTGACTCATGAGGGAAGAATTGCTGAAGTTGATTTGGAACAGGGAAAAGTTAACAGGTATATCGACTTGGGTGGTTTTCCTACAAGAATTGTTCTTCTTTCTAAAGAATCCCTTGTGCAATAATGGTATTCAACCAGGTCCTAGTTAACATAATCGAGGAAGCGTCATGAAAATTAAGATCAAAAGTTTATTTATAACCATGATCATGCTGCTAATGGGTATTCATTTCCAGTCGGGTGTTTACGCTCACTCTGATCATGATAAAGATGTCAATGTTATAAAAATGGCAGATATTGTTATTGGTATCCAGCACTATGCCACCGCGGAGGATCAAAAACATCTACAGGCTATAGTGGACTCTGATTCGTCAACGGCAGAGGAGAAAACAATAGCAACTGCCATTATGAATATTCAACATCAAGCTACAGCGGGAGATAAACAGAAGCTGCAAGGGATTATTGATAATACGACTCCAACTTCTACAGTAAGCGCTCTCGCTACTATTGTTCATGGGTTTTCTCATGGAATCTCTGCGGCGGATAAAAGAAAACTGCAAACGATAAAATTCAAAGGTTAAACCAGTACCAATTGTGATATTTGGCACTATAACTGCTTCGTAATCAGTTGTTCTAGCCTGTGATGATCTTGTAGGCGCTTTTATATTTTGCAGCGGTATTTTCAATAATTTCTTGAGGCAACTTAGGACCAGGTGCTGTCTTATCCCAATCCAATGTTTCTAAATAGTCTCTGAGGTACTGCTTGTCAAAACTGGGCGGACTGATGCCTAGTTGATAATCTTCGATGGCCCAGAATCTTGAAGAGTCTGGGGTCAATACTTCATCAATAAGATACAGCTTACCATTCTCGTCTAAACCGAATTCAAACTTAGTGTCTGCGATGATAATTCCACGTTCCCTGGCATGCTGGACTCCGTGGCTGTATATAGCAAGTGCTAAATCTTTTACCTGATTAGCAAGAGTCTCGCCAAGAATATCCACGGTTGTCTCATACGTAATATTTTCGTCGTGCTCACCAAATTCAGCTTTTGTCGCAGGGGTGTAAATGGGTTCAGGGAGCTGAGCAGCCATTTGAAGATTGTCCGCTAATTCAATTCCACAGACTGAACCATTTGCTTGATAGTCTTTCCAACCTGATCCAATTAAATAACCTCTGACAACCGCTTCTATTGGCAGCGGGTGCAAGCGTTTGACCACCATGCTCCTTTTCTTGAAGTAATCAATTTCTGATTGATTTTGTATTAAATCTTCCAGCATGAAATTATTACTGAGGTGGTTGGCTACAATGTTTTCTGTTTGCTCAAACCAAAAAAGAGACAGTTGGGTTAGAACTTCTCCTTTATTTGGTATTGGATCGGGCAAAACCACATCAAAGGCAGACATGCGATCACTTGTTACAAGCAAAATGTGATCTTGATCAATGGCATAAATATCTCTGACTTTTCCTTGAGCAACCAGATCTAAATTTTGAATTATTGGAGTATTCATCTAGGTATTCTATGAATTGCATCTTCTTTTATCAATAAGGTAGACTTCTCTGCCATAACTGACTAAATTGCATGATAATATTGTTTATCGATAATTTAGAGAAAGGGTTGGTTCGGCAGTGACAGATTACAAAATAGCACCATCCATACTATCTGCAGATTTTTCCCGATTGGGCGAGGAGGTGGATGCCGTGCTCAATGCAGGTGCTGACATGGTTCATTTTGATGTCATGGACAATCACTATGTTCCCAATCTGACTTTTGGTCCGGTCATATGTAAAGCACTCAGAAATTATGGCGTTGAGGCACCAATCGATGTCCACTTGATGGTCAACCCCATAGACGAATTGATTATCAGTTTTGCTAAGGCCGGTGCAACTTATATCAGTTTTCACCCTGAGGCGACTGAAAACGTTGATCAAGCGATACAACTGATCAAAGATCATGGGTGCAAGCCCGGGTTGGCAATCAATCCAGAAACTTCCCTAAACTGCCTAGAAAATTGTCTAAAAAATATTGATCTAATTATCATGATGTCTGTCAATCCTGGGTTTGCAGCACAAAGTTTTATCCCAGAAGTTTTGCAAAAATTGGAACGGGCAAGAGAGTTAATTACTCAGTGCGAAAAAGAAGTTTTACTCGAAATTGATGGCGGGGTGAAGGTCAATAACATCCAAGAAATAGCAAGCCATGGGGCCGATGTATTCGTTTCTGGTTCAGGTATCTTTGGTACTGAAAATTACCAAGAAACCATTGATCAGATGAGACAAGAATTATCGGGGCTATAAACCACCCATGGATAGCTAAGATTTCATTGAAAAAATCAAGTCATATGAGTAGACTAGCGTCCTTTCAGCAAGATTTAGATATTTAGGATGAAAACATTTTCTGCAAAAAACCATGACGTTGACAGGAATTGGTACCTTGTTGATGCACGAAATAAGACTTTGGGAAGATTATCCACAGAGATCGCTACCCGTTTACGCGGCAAGCACAAGCCAATTTACACACCTCATGTCGATACCGGTGACTACATCGTGGTTGTCAATGCATCCAAAATTCGAGTGACCGGTAACAAAATGACCGATAAAATGTATTACAAACACACAGGCTACATTGGTAATTTAAAATCAGAAAATCTTGCAACCATGCTGGAAAAATATCCAGAAAGAGTCCTTATGAAGTCAGTAAGAGGAATGTTGCCAAAAAGTAAACTGGGCAACGCCATGATCAAAAAATTAAGAGTTTTTGCAGGACCAGAGCACACTCATATTGCTCAACAGCCAGAACCTTTGGAGTTGTAAAGGATTAGTTATGGCATCTGAAGTCTTCTACGGTACAGGCAGGCGAAAAACATCCACAGCTCGTGTTTTTATTCAAAAGGGCAAAGGCAAGATTACTGTTAACAAAGAGCCACTGGACAAATTTTTTGACAGAGAAACCGCAAGAATGATTGTTAGGCAGCCACTTGAGCAGGCAGAACTGCTTAATAAAATAGACGTCAGTGCAACAGTCAAAGGCGGTGGAGGCAGTGGTCAGGCTGGGGCAATACGCCATGGCTTGAGCAGAGCATTGCTGCAGTACGATGAAAACTTGAGACAAATATTGAGAGAACGGGGCTTTCTAACTAGAGATGCCCGCAAAGTTGAGCGCAAAAAAGTAGGTTTGAGGAAGGCCCGAAAAGCAACGCAATATTCCAAACGTTAATCCGCAACAACTTCCACCATTTTCTTTTGCAGACCCACCTCTGGGATAGGTCCAATGCCTCCGATGAGGTTGTCGATCATATGGGCCGGATTTGACGTTGCAGGTATTACCGTGGTGACAGCCTGATTGGCCAGGATAAATTTTAAAAAAAATTGTGACCAAGTGTTCACGTTGTATTCATAGGTCCAACTGGGTAATTTCTTTCTAGCTACTGCTTTAAAAAGCTTACCTCTCATAAAGGGTCTGTTAATCAAAGTTGCTACTCCCTTTTCTCTGCAAAGTGGCAGCAATCTTTTTTCTGCTTCTCTTTCCTCGAGTGAATAATTAAATTGGGCAAAGTCTATGCGCTCTTTTGTGATAATTTTTTCGATTTGACTAAATGCATTTGATCTAAAATGACTTATACCAATGTAATTTATTTTCCCTTGTTCCTTCCATTCATACAGAGTTTTGATGTGTGTTTTCCAGTCAAGTAAATTGTGAATTTGCATTAAATCGATGACTGCTTTATTCAATTTCTTAGAAGATGCATTCATTTGTATTTCGCCTGCTTCTTTGCCTTCTATCCATACCTTTGTTGCCATAAACAGCCGATCATTTACTTTAAGATCTTGAGCTATTTTACCGGTTACTTCCTCCGCCCTGCCATACATGGGGGAGGTGTCGATTAAACTGCCACCGTGGTCAAGCAAGGCCTTTACAATCTCTTTTCTTGGATTTAGTGATTTTTCAGAGAGGTTGGTGTCAAAGACTCTCGATGTCCCCAATCCAATAACGGGTAACAATTCTCCGGTCGATGGAATGATTCTCCGAGCCATGTAATTTTTTGCATCGGTTGCTTGTAAAGCCATTGAAGGGGTGAGGCTGGATACTCCCATGACTTTAAGGACCGTTCTTCTTGATGTTTTCATCGATTTTCTAGGGTGAGTACCCCATTGGATTGACCAATCAGCACCACATCTGCTGGTCTAATGGCAAAAATACCATTGGTAACAACACCAGCAATATTATTAATTTGTTTTTCCAATTGCGGAGGATCAACAATGGTCAAGTTGTGAACATCAAGAATAAAATTTCCATTGTCGGTAACGAAATTGTGTCTCAGTTCTGGTTGTCCACCAAGACGAATGATCTCTCTGGAGATGTAAGACTTTGCCATTGGGATTACTTCAATGGGAAGTGGGTATTTTCCCAAGACATCAACAATTTTTGAGCTATCGACGATGCAAATTATTTTCTTTGAAGCCGCGGCTAGGATTTTTTCTCTAGTCAGAGCGCCACCTCCACCTTTGGTCATGTAAAAATTACGAGTGACTTCATCCGCACCGTCTATGTATAGGTCTGGGGAGCCAACATTAGAGAGTTCATCAACTACAAACCCAGCTTGCTTAAGTTTATGTGTCGTATCCTCTGAGCTAGAGACCAATGTTTTAATGTTGTGCTCAACTTTCTTTAGATTCTGGATCAAACTCGTTACCGTAGAGCCAGAGCCAACCCCTAATATGCACTCATATTGGATGTAGTCTAGGGATGCTAGAGCAGTATTTTGTTTCTCTTGGTTTTGATTCATTCACTTATTTTGGCATATCCTCTAGATTATCTAAATTTATAGGTATTCAATTCGGTAACAACCATATCCAATGGTACATCCCAAGGTTGATGGTTTAAACATTCTTGTTTTTGAAATTCATAAGCTAAGCCAATCAGTACTGGATGTTTTAGATCTTTAATTGCTAATCTTTTTTCGAATGCACGGTCGTAATATCCCGATCCCATCCCTATTCTGAAACCATTCAAATCAAACGCGACCAGGGGAACGAACACCATATCAAGGTAATTTGCAGATACTTGGTTGCTTCTTGTTATGGAAGGTTCTGCGATCCCATAGCGATTTTTTTTGAGTTTCGAGTTGGGTCTTAGTCTGCCGAATAGTAAATTTTTATTATGAATAATTGGCAAGAAGACTTGTAGATTAATAGACCACATGAAATCAATTAACTGCAATGTGTTTGCTTCCCCATTCACTGGATGATAAATCCCAACATTGGAGTGTTCACGTATCCATTTGGAGCTGATCACTCTTTGTGATATCGCATGGGACATTTCACTAGATTCTTCAATGGTGAGATGTTTACGTTGCAGTTTTAATTGTTCTCTGAGTGTATTCATTGAACTCTCGATCAGACCCCCCGCGGATGACGTTATTTATTAATGCTCTCAGGCCAGAGCTATTAAAGTGGGTTCTGACGCATTGGGGCAGGCTTCCCAAATAAGGTAATGCTCAAAACCAATGCAGACTTTGATCCCCGATTGATAAGTTAAGGGCCGAGAGTCCTTTAATAAACATCGTTCACCGCAGGAAATCATCTTGTTGTTATTGTAACTTTAAATCTTTCCCAGAGTTAAGAGAAGTTTCCACACGTTGATTGACACTCTCTAATCTGTCTTTGATCTTTATCAGGTCGAGCTCAATATCGTGATCCGTTCTAATGAATGCGGCAGTGTCACTGTTGCCTGTTATTACGTCGTTAGCAATGTTAATAGCGGCCATCACTGCTAGCCGATCAAGGCCAAATACTATACCTGCTTCATCGACACTGGTCATGGTGTCGTGAACCAATTTGGCCGCTTTGATTAAGTTTTCTTTTTTTTCGGGGGGGCAAGTCACAATGTACTTTGTCCCCATAATTTTTACGCTGACGCCATCACTCATGCGCTATCCTCGATACTTCTTAACCGCTCTAAAATGGTTTCAGCTTTACTCTTGGCTAGATTATTTTTCTTCAAAACGGATTGTTGAGTCTTGGAGAGCTCCTGATTATTTTCTTTAAGTGATTGATTTTCAATATTTAATTGATCGCATTTCTGAATTAATTTGTCGACTCTAATTTCTAGGCTTTCTATAACCTCTAATACTTCTTTTTCCGTTATTTTACTCACTATAACCACTATAATTTTTCCTGACCTAACGGTCAAATAAGGATAAAATTACATCATTCTATACTGAGATTGCAAGAGAGAGACTATGAATTTTGAGTACATAGATCAGGCCAGAAAAAAAGCTCATATCAGTATTGATGTATCAGAATACCACGGCAAAATAGCTGCCTGTTTATGTTGCGACAATATATCAGCAGAAGATTTATTGCCAGAAGAAATCAATGCAGATGGGAGTTCTTTATCCTCAGAGACCATGGAGTTGAAAACTGTTCTGGTGAATGTGATTGAAGAAACTCTTGAGAAATTGAATGATGCAGAAATGACATTTTATCCTCTTTTATCGCCAGATTCAGCATCATTAGCCGATAGAACTGGATCTTTATCAAGCTGGTGTCAAGGGTTTATTGATGGGTTTGGGCTTGCCATTGCTCAAAAAAACATTCCCATAGGCCCAGCTGACCAAGACATAATTGGGGAAATTATTGAAGATTTCTCTCAAATCTCTAAACTAACCAGTGCCTCAGTTATGAATCAAGATGAGGAGGAGTTGGCCTACATGGAAGTGGTTGAATATGTCCGGGTTGGTGTCCAATTGATATTTGAAGAGATGCAGGTGGCAAAGACATGAGTATTAAGGAATTTGCAAAAAGGCGTAAAAAACTTGCACGGGCAATTGGTAAAAACTCTGTCGCTATTCTGTCAACAGCTGATCTAAGCACAAGAACCAATGACACACATTATCCATTTAGATCAGACAGTGACTTTTATTATTATACTGGTTTCTCGGAGCCACAAGCTTTGATGATGATTGCCCCCGGTCGTCCCGAAGGTGAATTTATTTTATGCGTTAGACCCAAAGACCCTTTAATGGAGACTTGGGAAGGTTTTATGGAAGGACTTGATGGGGTCATAAGAAATTATGATGCCAATGAATCATTTGATATTGGGGATATTGATACAGTACTGATTGATGTCATGCGTTCTCGTGAAAAAATAGCTTATACCATTGGGAAGAACAGTTTTTATGATGACAAGGTTATTAAAGCATTCAATGCTTTAAAAGCGAATCAAAGGCAAGGTGGTGTGATTCCTAATGAAATTGTTTCTTTGGAACCCATCATTCATGAGATGAGACAAATTAAATCAAGACAAGAGATACAACTGATGAAGCGATCTGCTCGTATAGGAGTTGAGGCACATTTCAGAGTCATGAGAGAATGCAAACCCGGTGTTTATGAATATCAAATACAAGCGTCCATTCATCACCAATTTGGCCAACATGGCTCTATTCCTGCATACAACAGTATTGTGGCCTCCGGTGATAATGCCTGCACATTGCATTATGTAGAGAATCAATCCAAGTTAAAACAAGGAGATTTATTATTGACCGATGCAGGTTGTGAGTATCAAATGTATGCCTCGGATATTACCAGAACAATTCCAGTATCGGGAAAATTTACCAAAGATCAGAAAGCCATTTATGCAATTGTTTTACATGCTCAGAAAAGTGCCATTGCATCAGTGAAGCCAGGGCAAACATTTGAAAATATGCAAAAGAATACCATTGAAATTATTACTCGTGGTCTGAGAAAACTGGGTATTTTAAAAGGAAACCTGTCTAAGTTGATTAAAGAGGAAGCTTATAAGCCTTTTTACATGCATGGTATAGGGCATTGGTTGGGAATGGATGTTCATGATGTGGGCTCTTATGTTAATGAAAAAGGGAAATCGAAAAATTTTTTACCGGGCATGGCCATTACTGTCGAGCCAGGTATTTACATCTCTAGAAACAGCAAGCGTGTTGATAAAAAATGGAAAGGTATTGGTATTCGAATTGAAGACGATGTTTTAGTCACTAGATCAGGCTGTGAAGTTTTGTCAGGAAAGCTCCCTAAGGAAATTGATAAAATTGAAGCCATTATGTCTAGCAATTAATACAACCGAGGAAAAATAATGTCAGTCATAGTCTGTGGTTCAGTGGCCTACGATAATCTCATGGAGTTTGAAGGTAATTTTGGTGATTATATTTTGCCTGATCAAATCCATATTCTCAGTGTCGCTTTTACAGTGCCAAATTTAAGAAAAGAGTTTGGAGGGTGTGCAGGTAATATTGCTTACAATCTAAAACTTCTGGGAATGGATCCTATTGTCAATGCTGCTGTTGGTCAAGATTTTGATACTTACCATCAGTGGCTCCAACAAAATGATATATCAACAGATAATATCAAAGTTATTGAAGATAAATACACTCCACAGTGCTTTATCACCACCGATGCGAATAACAATCAGCTGACTTCATTTCACCCAGGTGCTATGGATGACAGTCACTTAAATCCCATCCCAGATCGTAATGATATTGAAATCGCAATTATTGCACCAGATGGAAAATTGGGAACCATTAGACATGCAGAGGAAATTCATGAGAAGAACATACCTTTAATTTTTGATCCAGGGCAAGGAATTGTTTTATTTAATAAAGAAGAGATCAGTAAACTTGTTGGAATGGCTGATTATGTTGTTCTTAATGAGTATGAGTCTACTTTATTAGCTAAGATTATGGGAGAAGATATTGCTGAGATCGCAAAAACATTAACAGCCGCTGTTGTTACAAAAGGTGCCAACGGTTCTGACATATTGGTTGATGGTGATTTGATGCATATTGAGCCTATCTCAGTTGAACATGTGGCCGAACCAACAGGTTGTGGAGATGCCTATAGAGCTGGATTAATTTACGGAATAGTAAATGAGTTAACCTGGGAACAAACGGGTAAGCTTGGTTCCATTCTAGGCGCGATTAAAGTGAGTCACAATGGAACACAAAATCATTCATTCACGTTGGAAGAATTGCTGCATCAACTTTAAATTTTTTTATCTGTCAAGAATAAAGCAGACTTCAAACTTAATGAGTTAATTGACTCAGGCTTGCAGAAAAAATTGTTTTGCCATCTTTTTTTTGAGTCAATTTTACCGGGATGTAACCCAACTCTGGTGCCAGCCACAATGAATTGATGCTGTCTGATCCTTCACTTACATGTTCAATTTCAATGGCTTCAAATTGCCCAAATGGAACACGGATGTTGACTGACTTTTTCTTGTTGATTTGCACTCTCTTAACTTTGTCTCTGTCAAGAATATAGTATTCGGTTGAATTTATACCTTGCTGATTGTTGTGAATAATTGCTATCTGCAAGACCACCCTGTCAATAACATCCCTGTTGAGTGACAACTCAAACTTCCTATCTTTGTAATACCCAGAAAGCAGTAAGTTATCCCAATCGAAAATTGCTGAAGATTGTCTCGGTTTGCTTCGGATTGTATCTTTTAATTCATAAGTTTTGGACCGAACCACTCCATTTTCGAGGCTGAAGGTGCTTTTTTCCCAAATTGACCCATCGATAATTATTCGCCAAAACCCACTGGGTCTAGTAATCATTTCATAACTGTATAGATTATCTTGCTCTTTTTTGAGCGTCATCATAACTTGACCGTCTACTTGTTTAAGCTGAGCATTGTAAATTGCCTGAAATTCAGAAGGCATGGACCATCCTGAAGAGCAAAAGAGGAATGCAAGCATTAAAGTTACTGACTTTTTGATTTTTATTGCAATCAGTTTCTCTTGCATTTCAATTATCCAATCTATAATTGTAATCTGGTGGGCCCGGGAGGACTCGAACCTCCGACCAATGGATTATGAGTCCACTGCTCTAACCAACTGAGCTACAGGCCCATTATTGAGATTCTAGCAATTAAAATACCCAAGGCATATGTTTTAGGGAGAAAGTGAATTTGATCAAGCAACAAGTTTTCAACTTTCACTCATAAAGCTCTTTAACTTTTCACTTCTGGATGGATGTCTGAGTTTTCGCAGTGCCTTTGCTTCAATTTGACGTATTCTTTCTCTAGTGACATCAAATTGTTTGCCAACTTCTTCAAGTGTATGATCCGTATTCATATGGATCCCAAAACGCATTCTTAAAACTTTTGCTTCTCTTGGCGTTAAACTTTCTAGTATGTTGACCGTACTTTCTTTTAAGCCCGTTTTTGTTGCTGCTCCATCTGGCTGATCGATTTTACTGTCTTCAATAAAATCACCCAAGTAAGAATCATCATCATCACCAATTGGTGTTTCCATAGAAATTGGTTCCCGGGATATTTTCAAAACTTTTCTAATTCGTGTTTCTGGCATTTCCATAGCAATAGAGAGTTCTTCGACCGTAGGCTCTCTACCCTTTTCTTGAATCATCTGTCTTGAAATACGGTTTAGTTTGTTTATGGTTTCTATCATATGTACTGGAATTCTAATTGTTCTCGCTTGGTCTGCAATGGATCTAGTAATTGCTTGCCGTATCCACCATGTTGCATAAGTTGAGAATTTGTATCCACGTCGATATTCAAATTTATCCACTGCTTTCATCAGGCCTATATTTCCTTCCTGAATTAAATCAAGGAATTGAAGCCCTCTATTGGTGTATTTTTTGGCAATCGAAATGACAAGTCTAAGATTCGCTTCAACCATCTCTTTTTTGGCTCTATCCGCTTGTATTTTTCCCATGTTAAGTTTTCGGTTGAGTCCTTTTATTTCTTGAATGTTCATGAAGGATGATTTTTCAAGTTTCCCAAGCCGTCTTTGGGCAGCAAGAATTTTTTGTTTATTTCTATTCAAAGTAGATGAATATTTTCTTTTTGCTCGTATGTATTTTTCGATCCATGAAATATCAGACTCTCTGTTGACAAAAGATTTGAGAAATTCTTTCATTGTTATTCCAGCTTCGTCAACAACGACAATTCTAATTTCTTTTTCATAGCGTTTGATTTCATCCATATAACTGGTAGCGATATTCTGTAAAATCTCAAAAACTTTGGGAGCTATCCTGACTCCCATAATTGTTTGTATAATTTTTTCTTTTGCTCGAATTGTTTTTTGATCGTCGTGGCCGACTTCACCAATCAATTTAATACATCTTTTTGTTTGTTGATTTAACTTTCTGATATGTTTAAGTATCCCCAAGTGATCGATGACTTTAGGTACCTTTGCATCGTCCCTATTGATTTGAACAATGTCATCGTTTTCATGGGCAAAATCTGAAAATAATTCCAAAAATTTGGTTTCGTCTTTGTCCGGTTCTTGTTTTAGGTCTTCTGTAATTGTTTGGTAGCGTTCTTCTATGAATATAAGCACAGGAAGGAAAGATGCTACTGTCTCTTGGATTCTTTTATTGCCCTGTTCAATTCTTTTAGCTATGACAATTTCACCTTGTCGATCCAAAAGTTGGATACTGCCCATTTCCCTCATATACATTCTTACTGGGTCGGTTGTTTTCCCAATTTCAGATTCGACTGGATTCGTAGTATCAGGGTCAGCATTGGCGGCATTTGCGATTTCTTCTGGACTGGGAGCACGTACTCGCACCGAAATACCCAAGTCATTGATCATCTCAACAATTTCTTCAAGGCGATCGGCTTCCACAATTCCTTTGGGCAACTGTTCGTTTAGCTCTGCGTAGGTAATGAATCCTTCCTTCTTTCCCTTTGTAAGAAGAAGCTGAAGGGGCCCTTGTTTTTCTTCACTCGATGACCCAATTTCATCACCTTCGTTCTGTGTTAGAAGCGACTCAAGATCTTCAACATCCACCAATTCCTCTTCGTCAAGAGCAGTGTCATCTGCTAATGCGTTCTCTTTTATTTTAGTCCCATCTGTCATTCTTAGTAAGCCATCCTGTTCCTTATTTAAATCGGGTGTAATTATATATCTATTTGTTTCTTATAATTTATTTAATTTCTATACTTTTCGATAATGTCAAGAATCGTTTTCTTTGACTTTCGGTCAATGCATTATCTTTTGCCTTACTAACCAGCTTTTTAAGCTCTGACCTTGTATTTCTTTCATTCAATCTCAAAATGATTTCATGCAGTTCATTTTTTGCCTCCATCTGAGAAATGATCAATTTTTCTACTGTCATAGATTTTAAGTGATCTTTAATTGTTTGATCATTAAAATGCTCAATGATTGTGGCTAGTTTTATAGATTCATTTGATTGGATGAGAGTAATTATTTCTCTCAATATATCAATTCCTTTTTCATGAATGTGTTTGAATTCTTTCTCTTCACTTATCTCTCTCACTACTTGTGGGTAATGCATGAGTATATTAATTGCTTGCCGGATGAGGCTCGGTCTATACGTACTGGGAGTTTTTTGGCTTTGCAAAGATATTTTTTGTATTTTTTTTGTTCGATCTTGGTGTTGAAATTTCTTGAGTTGAGCGGTCTTAACTTTGAGTTCAGAAGCAATTTTTTCAATTAAATGATCTTTGTAAATTCCATTCCTAATTCTATTAACAGGCACCATGCTATATTCTGCAGCACTTGCAATACCAGATGGCCTACTCGTATCAAATTTCCTTTTTATGGTTTCGATTAAGAAGTCACTCAATGGGGTCGCATTTTTAAGTAATGTTTTAAAGAATTCAGGACCAGAAGATTGCATAGTTTCGTCCGGATCTTGATCTTTTGGCAAAATTAAAAAGTGAACTTCTTTGTTTGCTCTCATATTAAGCAAGCAAATCTCGCAAGCTTTCCAGGCTGCTTTTCTACCTGCACTATCCCCATCAAAACAGAATGTTATTTTATCAGCAAAACGAAATGCTTTTTTTATGTGTGCATCCGTTGTCGCAGTACCTAAAGTTGCCAATGAATTCTTAAAACCATTATGTGCCAAGCTTATTACATCGGTATAACCTTCAACAACAATTGCATGATTAGATGATCTGAGAAACTCTTTTGATTCATAAAGCCCGTAAAGCAATTCTCCCTTTTTAAACAATTGAGTCTCTGGTGAGTTTAGATATTTGGGGTCGCCCTGATCAATTATGCGACCTCCAAATCCTAGAACATGTCCCTTGTCGTTCTTGATTGGAAACATAATTCTATTTCTAAAGCGATCATAGTAACCGCCATTGTCTTTCTTAATAATCAGTCCACAGTCGAACAGATTTTCTATATTTTTTTTTGATGTGCCAAATTTTTTTAACACCTCATCCCACGAATCCTCAGAAAATCCTATAGAGAATTTTTTTGCAGTCTGTCCATCTATCCCTCTAGTTTTTAGATACTCAATAGCTTTTTTAGATTTACTCAAGTTATCAATATAATGCGACGTCAATTCAAGCAATAAGTCTTGCAGGTTTTTGTTTTTGACACTGTCGGAACGGCCCTGTTTTGTTTTGGGAATCGTGACCCCAGCTATTTTTGCCAGTTCTTCGATGGCTTCGATAAATGTTAAACGATCAAAGTCAATCAAAAATCCCAGTGCAGTTCCATGAGCGCCGCAACCGAAACAATGATAAAAACCTTTATCCGGACTTACGGTAAATGAAGGTGTTTTTTCAGTGTGAAAAGGGCACAGTCCTTTGTATTCTTTTCCTGCTTTTTTGATCTCAATGCGACTGCCAATGACTTCGACAACGTCAATTCTTTGAACTAAGTCATCTATAAAGTCCTGTGGAATAAGTTCTGGCATAGAAAAGAAATTATCAGATTTTCTCTTTTTTTGAATAAGAGAATAAGTCTATTCAGAAAAATGTGAAAAGTAAAAATTACTTAAAATAATGAAATTACTAATCATCGAGAAAGGAGCATTCTAACAATACCACTGGCTTGTTTCATGTCGATGCTACCTTGAGACTGGTTTTTTAGTTCTGCCATTACTCGACCCATGTCCTGGATGGTTTCTGCACCAGTATTAGAGATGATTGTTTCAATTATTTTTGTTAATTCCAATTCGTCAAGTTTTTCAGGCAGGTACCCTTGTAATATTGTTGCTTCTTCATTTTCTTTTTCGAAAAGTTCTAACCGATCTGCTGCTTGATATATTTCAGCTGCCTCCTTGCGTAATTGAACTTGTTTTTCAATTATGGCTAATATTGCATCGTCGGTAATTTCCTGTCCTGTATCTTTCTCTCTTTTTTGAATGACAGACAACAGTATTCTAAGGGTAGTAAGCTTGAGACGCTCTCCACTTCGAAGTGCAGTTTTTATATCCTCTTGGATTTGAGTGAGTAAAGACAACTATTTTTCTGATCAGTAAAGTCGGCGAGTTCTGTTGCGTTCCCTAGAAACACGCTTCTTTTCTCTTTTGACTGCAGCAGCTTTTTTCCTTTTTCTTTCCTGTGTGGGTTTCTCGTAAAATTCTCTTTTTCGATATTCGTTGAGAATGCCTGCTTTTTCACAAGAGCGCTTAAATCGCCTAAGGGCAAAGTCAAAATATTCGTTATCTTTTACTGTAATGATTGGCAAGAAACTTATTCCTTTTAAGTAAATTAAATCAATATATACTTAATCCGTTAAATGAACGGTGAAATATACAGTTTAGTGCAGAAAAATGCAAAAAATTTACCGCAAACAATCGTCACTTTAGAGGATGCTCCAATCTAAAAAATCCCTAACCATTCTTGGTATAGAAACCAGTTGTGATGAAACAGCTACGGCAGTTATTGATTCCAATAAAGGCTTGATTGCACACAGTATTTTCAGTCAAGTAACTTTGCATAAAAAATTTGGGGGCGTCGTTCCTGAACTTGCCTCAAGGGAGCACATAAAAAAGCTTTTACCCTTGATTGATGAATTGTTACATTCAAACAAACTTCAACTCCAAGACATCGATGCTATTGCTTATACCGCTGGCCCGGGTCTTGTTGGTGCTTTACTTGTCGGTTCAGTTCTGGCCAATGGGCTGGCTTTCTCACTAGGCATTCCTTCCATACCTATCCATCATATGGAAGCACATTTACTGGCCCCGATCCTAGAGGGCGATGATCTGAAAATGCCTTTCATTGCTTTATTAGTGTCTGGAGGCCATACGTTGTTAGTGGAAGTTCAAAAAAAGGGGAGTTATAAACTTCTGGGACAAACATTGGATGATGCAGCTGGTGAGGCCTTTGATAAAGGTGCTAAACTCCTTGACCTGGATTACCCTGGTGGACCAGCTATTGCTGAATTGGCCCTGTCAGGTCATCCAGGTGTTTACCAATTTCCAAGACCGATGCTAAAGACGAAGAACAATATGGATTTTAGCTTCAGTGGATTGAAAACTGCCTTAATGTATAAAATTAGGAAACTAAACAAGGAACAGATATTAACCGACCAAATAAAAGCCGATCTGGCCCATGCCTATGAAGAGGCTATTGTTGGCAGTTTGATTCACAAAACCGACACGGCCATTGAGGTAACAGGGATTAAATCTGTTGTTGTAGCTGGCGGTGTTGGAGCAAATAAAAAGCTTAGGAAGAACATGAAGCTTAAGTTAGCAGAGAGAGATGCCCAAGTGACTTATCCAAGGATCGAGTTTTGCACAGACAACGCAGCAATGATCGCTTTGGCAGGATTATTTAATTTCCAAAAAGGAATTAAAAACATCGATTATCAAATAGAAGTGAATCCAAGATGGCCAATTGATAACATCTATTCTGCAAACTCACAGCTTTAGTCGTGGATAAAATTATTTTAACTGACCTTAGGATCGACGCCGTTATTGGTATTTGGGATTGGGAAAAAAGAAACCCTCAGACCATTTCCATTGACTTGGAAATGCAGACGGATACTAAAAAAGCCTCACAATCAGATTCCATAGAGGATGCTCTGGATTACAAAGCAGTGAGCAAACGAGTGAAGCAATTTATCCAAGCGAGTCAGTTTAATCTGATTGAAACTCTTGCCGAAAATGTTGCGAAAATAATCTTGGAAGAATTTGATGTTCAGTGGCTAAAACTGAGAATCTCCAAACCTTTCGCGATAAGGGATTCAAGGAATGTCGGTGTCTCTATAGAACGAACAAAAGATGGTTAACCACCCCACCAAGAAAACGGAGGTATTTCTGAGTCTTGGCAGCAACATCGACCCTGAAGAGAACCTTAAATACGCCTGTGGAGAATTGAAAAAATCCTTCGGCAATATTCAAATTTCATCGGTCTATAGAAACAAACCCATTGGATTTGAGGGCAACGATTTCTTAAATATGGTGGTAAAAGTAAAATCCACGTTTAACCCCAATGAAATGTTAGATTTTATTCGAGGCCTTGAGGCTGCAACTGGCAGGGATATTGGCATCGGTGCTTTTGATTCCAGAACATTGGATATTGACATGCTTCTTTTTGGCAGTCTTGTCCACCCAGAAAAGCCATTCAAGATTCCCAGAAATGACATAGAGCTTTACAGTTTTGTCCTCTGCCCATTGGCTGAAATTGAGCCGGATGGCATTCACCCTATTACAGGTAAAACTTTTAAAGATCTTTGGGAGAGCTTTGACCAAGCAGAGCATCCTTTAAGTAAAGCATCGTTTGAGGCCTAACGAAGTTACCAACCCATACTTCTGCCCCCATCAACAGCAATAATTTCTCCCGTGATGTAAGGCGCATCTTCAATCAAAAACAACACACAATTGGCAATGTCCTCTGAGGCTCCAATTTTTTTCAGAGGTATTTGTTGCAGTATTTTATTTTTGACCTGCTCCGAAGGATTGTTCTCAGGCCATAATATTAATCCTGGAGAAATTCCATTGACTCTCACATCAGGGGCTAAATCCGATGCAAGAGACCGTGTTAACATTGCCAAACCAGATTTTGCAGAACCATAGATTGGGTGATCTTTTAACGGTTTTTTGGAATGTATGTCTATGATATTAATAATAGTCCCATGTGATTGTTGAAGATATTTGGCAGCGTATTTGGATAGAAATAAGGGCGCCTTAAGATTGGTGCCAAATAAATTATCCCAATCTTCCAGGGCTATTTTTTCAATCGGGGTTGGGTAAAAAGTAGAGGCGTTATTGACTAAAACATCCAACCTCTTTGTTTTTTCAATGAGTGACGGAATTAAATTCTCCAAAGAGCTTTGGTCAAGAAGATCAGCTCCTATTGCAATCGACGAATCCTGCTTCTTTGCATTGAGTTGAGCGCATAATTGTTCAGCTGAATCACTGGATGAATTGTAATGGATTGCTACATTGAAACCCTTATTGTGAAGTGTTTCAGCTATTGTAGCTCCTATACGTTTCGCCCCCCCGGTGACTAAAGCCCATTTTTTGAATTCATCATGCATAATCGTTATTTTAATTGAAAACTAACACTACCGATATTAATTCTAGATAATATTAGTTTGATAAAAGGTAAAAATTTGAGATCTGAAAGACAAGACCTACCCACACCGGATACTGCATCGCTCAATCATTCATCCATTGTATTAGAAGAGTTGGCTAAGAAAATTAATACAAATGAAGGTTGGATTAACTTTGCTGATTTCATGCAATTTATTTTGTACGAGCCGGGTCTAGGATATTATTCGTCCGGAACCAGAAAACTAGGTACTGGTGGTGATTTTACAACGGCACCAGAGATATCCAATCTTTTTGGTGCATGTCTTGCTGACCAAATGATAAAAATTTTACACAGTTATCCAAAACAAATGATTTTGGAAATCGGTGCTGGCTCCGGTCAATTGGCTTTCGATATTTTAACTCGACTAGACAACCAAGGATTTGTACCTGACCAATACTACATACTTGAACTCAGTGCTGATTTGAAAGATCGGCAGCAAAGACTTTTAGCAAAATTACCAGACAATCTCTTGAAAAAAGTTACTTGGCTTGATTCATTGCCTAAAAACTTAATTACTGGGGTAATCCTCGGCAATGAAGTTTTGGATGCAATGCCTTGTCGGAGATTTAGGATACAAGATGAAGACATCTATGAGATTGGTGTTACTTACACCAATCAAAGATTGATAGAACAAGACAAATTAGCAGACGAAGTCATCAAAGACTCAATACAATCCATTGAGAAAGAGTTAAAAAGGAAGTTTGAAAACGGGTTTGTTTCCGAAATAAGACCCAATTATAAGAATTGGTTCAGTGCAATATCTGCCAGTTTGGTTTCTGGAGCAATAATGTTTATAGACTATGGCTGCTCCAGAGGAGAATATTATTCCACTGATAGATCAACTGGAACATTGGTCTGTCATTACCAAAATATGGCACATTATGACCCACTATACCTTCCAGGTTTGCAAGACCTATCTGCATGGGTAGATTTTAGCTTGGTAGCAGATGTCGGCCTTGAGCATGGTTGTGAAATTAAGAATTATATTTCCCACAGAGATTTCTTGTTGTCCTCAGGAATTCTTGAGCTTGTTGATCAAATATCGGATCAGAATAAGAGATTCAAAACGAATCAAGCAGTGAAACAATTATTGCTCCCTGATCAAATGGGAGACACATTCAAATTTATGTTGCTAAGCAAGGACTGTATGATTAAGGAAAGTTTTATGGAGGCAAGAGATTTTCGGTATTTATTGTAAACGATTCTATATTTTTAATTCATGGAAACAATACAGGCAATTCTACTAGCAATTATTCAGGGTCTTACTGAGTTTTTGCCGATTTCAAGTTCTGCCCATTTAATTTTATTATCTGAGTTCTCAGGATGGGAAGATCAAGGATTGGTATTCGATGTTGCACTTCATTTTGGCACCCTTCTAGCTGTAATTTTCTATTTTAGAGATGACTTGCTGAATATGTTCTGCCCTTCTAATTTTAAAAGTATTGACTCTCTTATTCATTCCAAATTAGGCATCATTTTAGTAGCCACCATCCCCGTGGTTTTGTTTGGGGGATTGTTCAACCAGTTGATAGAGCAGAATCTAAGATCTTCCATGGTTATTGCCATCGCAACGATCTTCTTTGGCTTGTTATTATTCTTAGCCGATTCAAAGAAAAAGAACAATAATGATATTGCAGTAAATCTAGGTATCGGTTTTTTGATCGGTCTGTCCCAAGTATTTGCACTAATTCCTGGCACATCAAGATCCGGAGTCACCATTACAGCAGGGCTTTTCTTGGGATTATCAAGAGAGGAGGCCGCCAAATTTTCTTTTTTATTGGCAATTCCAGTGATTATGGCGGCAAGTGCATTCGAGCTCTATCAACTAACTCAAGTCGAAGTTCTAGTTTTTGACTATTTGGATCTGCTCTTAGGGATTGTAGTGTCCTTTGTTGTGGCTTTTTTAACCATCAAATGGTTCTTAAGAATGGTACAAAAGATTGGAATGCTACCGTTTTTTATCTATAGGCTTGTTTTGGGCGCTTTAATTCTTCTTTGATTTTATTTAATCTCAGTTCTCTTAATTTTTCTCCAATTACACTTCCCTCGAGACCATCTTCTTGTAGGTTATTGATTTTTACCGACTGAGCTAGAACCAGAGATTTTCTAATCAGTGAAACAGTTGTTTCAATATTAGAGTAATTTTTTTTCAAACTAATCACTTCTAACACTTCTTCCAGATTACTGGGCTTTCTTAAAGCATCCAGTTTTTCGATAATGTTTAGACATTGTTCTGCAAAAAACTCATTTTTTTCATTACTGTGAGAAGAGAATAGCATTGGGTAAATATTCTGAACAAGTAGAACTAAATTCTTAAAATCGTTGGGAATATTCATACGTTCTTGCATTGCAGTAACTACATCTTTCAAAGATTGATGGTTATGTTCAAGCATAATCAAGAAGATCGAACAGAATTTAATCTTAGGACTAACTTCCTTTTTAATCGCTGCTTGAATAATGTGATTCTCACTGAAATCAGAATTCATATGGGTGATTTCAGGAAAAACCTGATTGAAGGCTTTAAGATTAATCAAAGTTTGGAAATATTGATCAAATCTCGGTTCGCATAACGCCTTGTATGTTTCTTGCCAGATTCTTTCTGGCACTAAGGTTTCCAATTCACCTGATTCCACTATTTCTTCTAAAAGTTTTATCGTTTCAGGAGCGATTTCGAAGTTTAAGTCATGCAATTTGGCTTTAAATCTTGAAACTCTAAGTACCCTAAGCGGATCCTCTACAAAAGCAGCAGATACATGGCGCAGCACCCTGTTTGAGAGATCTTTTTGCCCGTTAAATGGATCAATAATTTGACCCGTATTATCCTCTGCCATGGCATTGATTGTTAGATCTCTTCTATACAAATCTTCTTCAAGCGTTACATTTGGGCTTGAATCAATTTTAAAGCCATAGTAGCCCTTACCAGACTTCATTTCCTTTCTGGCCAATGCATATTCCTCACCTGTTTTTGGATGAATAAACACAGGGAAAGACTTTCCAACTTGTTTGTATCCAAGTTTAGTTAAATCCGAAGGTGTGGCATTGATAACGACCCAGTCTTTTTCTTGTGTTGTCAGGCCAAGGAGCCGATCTCGAATAGCTCCACCCACTAAATAAACGTCCATGATATCTAAAAAATAAATATAAATTGATGGTGCAATTTATTTTCTCATTTGAATAATAAGTTGGCGTCCGTTTCTGTTCACTCTTAAGACTAGTATGTTTTTGTCTTTGATGATGGCAACAAAATCGTCAAGGTTTGCAATGGAGTTATTACCGACTGCCCAAATAATATCGCCTTTCTTTAATCTAGCGTTTGCAGCATTACTATTTGGCATGACGGACAGGATAACCACTCCTTGAGGTTTAATTTTACCTTCGGGGATAAAATCTGCTAACTCAGCCCCTGCGAGCAGTGAATTCAATTCATCTGCCTTAACAGGTTCTTGGGCAACCAGTTCACCTAATGTAGCTGATAAAGTCATTGCTTTATTCTCTCTGAGAATCGTTACTTCAACTGACTCCCCACTTCTTTTAAGTCCGATCGCATTTCTGAGATCGCTAGAAGTCTCAGTTTTTTCTCCATTTACACTGGTAATGACATCCCCAACCAATAAACCAGCTTCTTCTGCAGCTGAATTTGGTGAAACTTCTTGAATTAAAGCACCTTTTTCAACTTCAAGGCCAAGCTGTTCAGCAATATCCTTGTTGATATCACTAATAATGACTCCCAATAGCCCTCGTTTGACTGAACCAAATTCAATGATTTGGTGCATGATGTTTTTTACGGTATTTACAGGTATTGCAAAGCCAATGCCGATATTGCCTCCGCTTCTAGTGTATATTGCGCTATTGATCCCAATCAGTTGTCCTTTCAGGTCCACCAACGCTCCTCCCGAATTGCCTGGGTTAATAGCTGCATCAGTTTGTATAAAATCTCCATAGCCATCAGAACTCATTTGCGGTCTTCCCAATGCACTGATAATGCCTGAAGTAACAGTTTGACTCAGTCCAAACGGTGCACCTATCGCCAATGCAAAATCTCCGACGCGAAGGAGACTGGAGTCACCTAGAGACATCTGTGAAATCGTTCTAGAAAGGTCTATTTTCAAAACTGCTATATCCGTGCCAGAATCTGAACCTATTAACTCGGCTAAGTATTCTCCGCCGTCTTTGAGGAAAACCTTAATTTCCTCGGCTTTTTCAATCACATGGTGATTGGTGATAATGTACCCTTGAATGCCATCAACGATAACTCCTGAGCCACCACCACCAAATTCTCTTTCTCTCGGGGGTTGAGGTTGTCCGAAAAAACGTTCAAAAAAAGGATCGTCGAAAAAAGGATTTTGCTGAACCTTACGAGTTCCTTTTATCGCAATAGTAACAACTGAAGGTGATGTGGAATCCACAAGCTCAGCTAGAGAAGACTGTGCAAGATTTCCTACATCATGGGCATGCAAATGATGTGTTATTAGACCTGGATTAATCAAGAACAGGAAAAATAATGTTAAAAGCTTCACCTTTAGCGGGATTTTTTTTGTGTATGGCATACAAATCTACCTAGGACTTTGAATAAAATTTCGCAAATGATAACTCAAAACATCAACATACAGTATTCATTTTAAATGTATTCATAATTTATTCTTAATTTAAGAGAAGAGATCTTAAAGATATTGTTGATAATCTGTGAATAAATGTTGAATTGTAGGTGGATATCATAAACACAACATGTTGTGTTCCTTGTTTTTAAATTTAGTTGAAGTTTTTCCTTACAAATTATAAAAATATTAAGCTAATATTTTATTTAAGTTATTGAAATATATGAATATAAATGTAAATTAAACGTTTGTAGAAAAATCTTGACATAACACAGATTTACGTAATAATTTAATATTGTCTAAACACAACATCTTGTGCAATTTTTTTTGTCTTTTTTGTGATTTTAGACTTGCTTCTATAATATAAATTGGAGACTAGGGGAAAAATAAAATTTTGAAATCAGCATCAAAAAAAGAAAATCAAGATATTTTGCATGTTGATTATCAATCTGCATCACTGGACATTTGGGATAAAAAATATCGTTTAAAAGATATCTCTGGAAAATTCATTGATTTAAACATCGAAGATACATTTAAGCGAGTTGCCAAAGCCTTGGTCGGGGTTGAGCATCCAGATATTCAAGATAAGTGGGAAAAAGAATTTTTTTGGGCACTGAGTTCGGGCGCTATTCCTGCTGGAAGAATTATGTCCAATGCAGGAGCAGGTGAGCATAAGCCTGCAACATCAACAATAAACTGCACCGTCTCTGGTTCAATACCAGATTCAATGACGGGGATTTTAGAAAAAGTAACCGAGGCAGGACTGACACTAAAAGCAGGATGTGGTATTGGCTATGAATTTTCAACTTTGAGGCCCAAAGGTGCATATGTAACTGGCGCCGGTGCCTATACTTCTGGACCGCTTTCTTTTATGGATATTTATGATAAAACCTGTTTTACGGTTTCTTCTGCAGGTGGCAGAAGGGGTGCTCAAATGGGTACTTTTGATGTCGGGCATCCTGATGTTGAAGATTTTATCAAAGCAAAACGAGAGGACGGAAGGCTAAGACAATTCAATCTATCTTTGCTAATAACCGAGGAGTTTATTAAAGCCGTTAAAGAGGATAACGACTGGCCTCTTGCATTTCCTCTAGATCCAAATCTACCCGAGGCAAAAGTAGTAAATCTAGAGGATCCAAAGCAGATCATTTGGAGAGAATGGACAACAACTGAGGGTTACATAACCAATGACAATGATCTGGTGGCTTGCAAGGTTTATAAAATCATACGAGCGAGAGAACTTTGGGATCTTATCATGGATTCGACTTACAACTATGCTGAGCCGGGTTTCATCTTGATAGATAAAGTTAATGAAATGAATAACAATTGGTTTGATGAAAACATTCGTGCCACCAATCCATGTGGCGAGCAACCGCTGCCCGAATATGGCTCGTGTTTGCTTGGATCAGTTAATTTGACGAGGTTTGTCCAGAATCCTTTTACTGATGAAGTAACTTTTAATTGGAAAAGCTTTAGAAGAGTTGTCGGTGTATTTACAAGAATGTTGGACAATGTGGTTGAAATCAATGGTTTGCCGATTGAGCGGCAGAGAGAAGAAATTTGCAGAAAAAGAAGACATGGTATGGGATTTTTAGGCTTGGGCTCAGCGATGACCATGATGCGGATGAAGTATGGCTCCCAAGAATCACTCGAGTTTACAGACCAGGTAAGCAAGGAACTTGCTGTCACCGGTTGGAAAATAGCTTTGGAGTTGTCTAAAGAAAAAGGACCTGCACCTATCTTTTTAGAAGAATTTACCGTTACAAAAGAGATGCTCAAACAAAGACCTGAAATGATCAATGACGGTTGGCAACTTGACGACAAGATACCCGGAAGAATTTTACATGCAAAATATAGCCGTTATATGCGAAAAATTGCAGAAGTAGAGCCCGAATTAGTGGACGAGCTAGCAGAAATTGGTGCAAGGTTTACTCACCATAGTTCGATTGCCCCAACAGGAACCATCTCATTGTCCATAGGCAATAACGTCAGTAACGGCATTGAACCAAGTTTTGCTCATCATTATTTTAGAAATGTCATCAGAGAGAAGAAGAAAACCAAAGAAAAAGTTGATGTCTATTCATTCGAATTGTTGTCCTATATGAACATGGTTAATCCAAACGTTGATTTCGAGACAGACAGTAAATCAGACAACAAATTACCCGATTACTTTGTTACAGCAGAAGATATTACCCCGAAAGAACATGTTGATGTCCAAAGCGCGTCACAAAAATGGATAGATTCTTCAATCTCGAAAACTGCTAATGTACCTACGGATTTTAAATTTGAGGACTTCAAAGACATTTATCTTTACGCTTTTGATCAGGGCTTGAAGGGCTGTACTACATTTCGTTTTAATCCAGAAGCTTTTCAGGGTGTGCTGGTCAAAGAAAAAGATCTTGAAAATACCCTTTATACATTTGTATTGGATGATGGCAAAGAAATTCAAGTAGCAGGCAATGAAGAGATAGAATACGACGGCGAAATTCACACTGCAGCAAATCTGTTCGATGCCTTGAAAGAGGGCTACTATGGAAAATTTTAAAACGCACTAAAATTTGATCATTTTATGAAGAGAATAAAGATAGAGAAAAAGATTGTTGATTACAGGGTCAGCACAGCTGAAAGTTCTGATATCCCAGATACAGCTGAAGCAGTGGAATCAAAAGCTGTGGAAAGCCCAGAGTCGAAAGTGGTTAGAATGCACGAGCGCTTGGAAAGACCAGGCACGCTCAGAGGCTCAACTTATAAGATCAAGACACCAATCTCTGAACACGCGATGTACATTACCATCAATGACATTGTCTTAAATCCTGGAACTGAATTCGAGAAATACAGACCCTATGAAATTTTTATCAATTCGAAAAATTTAGACCATTATCAATGGATTGTTGCACTGACAAGGGTGATGTCTTCCGTCTTTAGAAAAGGCGGCGACGTTGCTTTTTTGGTAGAAGAATTAAAAGCAGTATTTGATCCAAAAGGAGGATATTGGCAGCCTGGAGGGAAATTTATGCCTTCAATTATTGCGGAATTGGGTTACGTCGTCGAAAAGCACCTTCAAACCATAGGAATTATTCCCCTAGAAAAATTAGATGAGCACCAAAAAAAATTAGTCGAAGAAAAGAGACAGGAGTTTGAAAATAGAAATAGACAACAAGATGTATTTGATCAGGGTTCCTTTCCAGTGGGTGCACAGTTATGTGGACACTGCAATGCCGTCGCAATGGTTATGATGGATGGTTGTTTGACTTGTCTTGATTGCGGCTATTCAAAATGCAGTTAACTTAATTTTTACTCGGATTTTGGTACTTTTTTTAACTCAATAAAAATATACTCTGTGATAAGATCAAGAATTATGAGATAGCTATTCTTGATAGTATGAAACTCCCAAATTTTTCCAGAATCAACTCAATCGTTATTGGCGATGTTATCATCGATCAATTTAATTGAGAAAATTACATCTTTGTAATTTAGTTGCACATGAGTACTAGAGCATTAATAAGGTTTGGTTACGTTGTTTTCACCTATTTAATGCTTCCTCTAATTTGTTTACACCTTCTTTATAAATCTTTGGGTGATAGCAACTATTTAAAAAGGATAAACGAACGGTTTGGTTTTAATGGGGATCCCCTGAATACAGAAATAATTTGGGTTCACGCCGTTTCTTATGGTGAAGTTAAGGCAGCTTCCTCGCTTGTTGACCAGCTGATTAAAAGGTATCCAGAAAAACAAATCCTTTTAACTACATTTACACCAACGGGCTCTGCATTAATCCAAGAATTATTCGGTAACACTGTACACCATGTCTACCTTCCTTATGATTTGAATGGAGCGGTTGCTAGATTTTTCAAATGGGCAAACCCTGAAATTTCAATCATCATAGAAACGGAACTTTGGCCAAATTTCTTCCATTATTGTGGAAAATTAAATGTCCCATTGGTTTTAGCTAGTGCCTGTGTATCCGACAAATCAGTTAAATTATATAGACTGCTTCTTGGCCTGTTTCAAGAAGCGGTTTCCCATGGAATTGTTGTTGGTGCTCAAACTGAGGGGGAAGCGAAAAAATTCATATCAATGGGGGCAAGTGAGAGTAGAACATTTGTAACTGGAAATATTAAATTTGATTACTCAACGCCTGATGGTCTTGTCGAGAAGGCAAAAAAATTCAAAAAAGAGTTTGCTTTAAATAGGCCAATCTGGGTTGCCGGCAGTACTCATAATGGAGAAGAAAAAATTATTCTGGATGCACACAAAAGAATTATAGAAATCTATCCTGATATTCTATTGATAATTGCTCCCAGGCGCCCAGAGAGATTTCAATCAATTCGCAATCTTATTGATAAGAGAGGATTTTCATGTGTCTCAAGAAGTAAGGACAGACAAATTTCTGAGACTACACAAGTCATGTTGGCGGATACACTGGGCGAACTTCCCATGTATTACTCAGCATCCAGGGTTTCATTTGTCGGTGGCAGTTTATTTAAAACAGGCGGGCACAACTTATTAGAACCTGCTTCTTTAAACACTCCCATCATCACCGGACCGATATTATTTGGAGTTGAAGAGATTGCAAATTTGCTGCGAGTGAATGATGCTTTAGAGATCATTCATAATGCTGAAGAATTGAGCAGAATTGTATGCCTTTTGCTTTCCGATTCTGATCGACACGAAAAGATGACTAAAGCAGCCAGAAGTGTGGTCGATAAAAACAAAGGATCGCTGCAAAAGCTATTAAGCCTCATTGTTCCATTGTTGAAATCTTAGCTATTGGAGCCAATTATTGATCTGTGTTAAATCTTCTCTGGAGAGGGTTCCAGCCGCTTGTTTCAGACGAATAATATTTTTCAAATAATCGTATTTGCTAATCGCTAAATTTGTTTGTGCCGAATAAAGTCTCCTTCTCGCATCTAATACATCAACGGTTGTTCTAGTGCCCACTTCGTAGCCAGCTTCAGTTGCCTGAAGCGCAGTGGTAGAAGATTTTACAGATTGTTCTAAAGCTTTAACTGTGGCAATTCCAGAAATTATCCCTAGGTAAGCGTCTCTAGCTTTTCTTGTTGTTTCTCTTGCAATTCTTTCTAATTTTTCTTTTGCTGCTCTATGTTGGGCAACTGCTTGCCGGACTCTGGATGAGGTTTGACCACCACTGTATATAGGGATATTTAATTGCAGTCCAATGCCTTCACTAATATTTTCAGTATCTGCAGGTGAAAAAGGGCTTCCACTATCCGAACGCAAGCTATCGTTATCCATATCTCTTTTTGATGCTTGAAGTCCAAGCGTTGGGTAATGTCCAGATTTTTGGATGTTTACTTCGTTTCTTCCAACCTCTGTTCCAACTTGTGCTGAAAGTAGATTTAAATTTTGTTGCAGTGCAGTATTGACCCACTCATTTTCACTTTGTGGATTGGGCATGATAAGTGGCATATTTGTGTTAGGCTTTTGTAGTTCTTCTGGATAGCTGTCGGTAATTTCTCTGAGTAATTCCTTAGTGGTCGCAAGATTTCTTTTTGCTGAAATTTCACTTGCTATTGATTGATCAAATGCTGCTTGAGCTTCTTGGACATCTGTAATGGCTATAAGGCCGACTTCGTATCTTTTTCTAGCTTGATCAAGTTGCTTTTCAATGGCAGTTCTAGCAGCTTGTTCAGATTCTAGTGTGTCTTGAGCAGCCAACACGTCAAAATAAGCATTGCAGACTCTCACCATCAAATCTTGTTCTGCTGACAAGTAATCAACTTCTGCTTGGGCAACGATTTTATTTGCTTTTTTAAGTGTCATCCAGGCACCAGCATCGATAATGGATTGTTGCAAAGTAACCTCCCATTGAAAACTATCTGTTTTCTGAACGAATTGAGTATTGTCTGTTGTAACTGCAAGTAAATCACCAGTTATAGGATCAAAAATTCTTCTCTGAAAAGTGCTATTGCCATCTGTATCTGAATCAGAGAAGGCGCCACTGGCAGTTAATTTTGGCAACAGTAAACTTAAGGCTTGAGGTTTGGATTCAATAATTGCCTGCTTGTTCGCATAGGCTTCTTTCAATCGAGGATCGTTAATCAAAGCATCTTCATAAATATCAATCAAGGATGCTCCATTGCTTGCCAAGGGCATTATGAGGGCAGCTAATACGGTTGTTAATATTATTAATTTATTTCCCATAACTTCTGAATAATATTTTTCCATTTAAAGCAAAATTTATAACCTAGTAATGTGTAGCTTGTTTTGACGCTATAGACTATATATTCCAAGTATCTCTTACAAGCTGATTGATGTAACGAATTGTAACTCCGTGCTATCAGTTACTAGAGCATCGCAATCATTAATAATGCAACTATATTGATGATTTTTATCAAAGGATTTATCGCTGGACCGGCAGTATCTTTGTATGGATCTCCAACAGTATCTCCAGTAATTGCAGCATTGTGAGCTTCAGAACCTTTACCACCACAGTTTCCATCTTCAATATATTTTTTTGCATTATCCCAAGCTCCACCACCGGTGGTCATAGAAATAGCAACAAAAAGACCCGTAACTATTGTTCCAATCAATAACCCTCCAAGCGCTCTTATTCCTCCATCTTCAGGCATCATAGCATTCATTATTAATGCAAGAGCAATAGGAACAACAACCGGTAATAATGAGGGAAGAATCATTTCTTTTATTGCTGCTTTAGTTAATAGGTCAACTGCTTTGGAGTAGTCTGGTTTGTTGGTTCCATCCATTATTCCAGGTATTTCCTTGAACTGGCGTCTCACTTCATTAACCACAGAAGCTGCGGCCCTACCCACCGCTTCCATTGCCATAGATGCAAATAAGTAAGGCACCATTCCTCCAATGAATAGACCGATAATTACTGCGGGATCATCTAAACTGAAGCTAACAAGTTTTCCTTCTGCTTCCAGATTACTCGTAAAGTCAGCAAAAAGAACAAGTGCAGCCAGTCCAGCAGAACCAATAGCATAGCCCTTTGTCACTGCTTTGGTTGTGTTGCCTACAGCATCTAACGGATCCGTAATTGCCCTAATTTCAGCTGGTAATCCTGCCATTTCAGCTATACCTCCAGCATTATCTGTAATAGGACCAAATGCATCCAAAGCCACAATCATACCAGTCAAAGAAAGCATGCTAGTTGCCGCTATAGCAATCCCGTACAATCCAGCAAACATGTAAGCACCCCATATACTCAAACACACAGCAATTACTGGTAATGCCGTAGCTTTCATTGAAACACCTAAGCCGGCAATAATATTAGTTGCATGTCCTGTAGTTGATGCCTCTGCAATTTTCTTTACAGGGCTGTACTCTGTGGAAGTATAGTATTCGGTTACTACTACCATAAAGGCAGTTAAAGCCAGTCCTATTAGTGACGCATACCATAATTCTATTGACATATTCATATACAATACTGTTACGGGATAAAACGCTGCAGCTGCAATTATTCCTGAGACAATGACTCCTTTATAAAGAGCGCCCATCACACTACCACCTTCTTTTGCTTTAACAAAAAGCATTCCTATGACAGAAGCAATAATGGATACTGCTCCAAGAACTAGTGGATACAGGATGGCATTATTAGCATTTTCAGTTCCTGAAAAAATCAAACTACCCAATAGCATGGTTGCAATAATGGTAACGGCATAGGTTTCAAAAAGATCAGCTGCCATCCCTGCACAGTCACCGACATTATCCCCAACATTATCTGCAATCACTGCAGGATTCCTTGGATCATCTTCTGGAATCCCGGCTTCAATTTTACCCACTAAATCGGCTCCAACATCAGCACCTTTTGTGAAGATACCACCACCCAATCGAGCAAAAATTGAAATCAATGACCCACCAAAAGCAAGTCCGATCAGTGCGTGTAAAGTTTCATCTGTTGTGATGTTCAAGGACCTTAGGAAAAGGTAGTAACCACTGATTCCTAATAGACCCAGGCCAACAACCAACAAACCAGTTACAGCACCACCTCTGAATGCAATTGCTAATGCAGCATTCATTCCAGAGTAAGCTGCCTGTGCTGTTCTTACATTGGCTTTAACAGAAATATTCATACCAAGATATCCAGCAAGACCAGATAAGACTGATCCAATCAGAAAGCCAATGGCGCTGAGCCAACCAATGCCACTAAAGCCTAAAAGTAGAAAAATGACAATGCCAACAATACCAATCGTCAAATATTGTCTATTTAGATATGCTTTTGCACCTTCTTGAATTGCCCCTGCAATCTCTCTCATTTTTTCATTTCCATCAGGCTGCTTAAGAATTTCCAATGCGAATATAATTCCAGAAATTATTGCAGTCACCGATGCTGTTAGAGCTATCCATAATGCTTGACCTTCATTCATTTTTTTAATCCTTTTTTAAAATTACCTATCAGTTTTTTTTGAGTTTTTTATGTATTTTGAGTATCTATTTTTCAAAAAATCTGGCGAATCATACCATAAATTTTGTTTTTAACCTTTTAGGAACGAGTTTATTTTTTAATGTTGCAAAACGAGGTAATCCATT
>Ga0207965_1000006_pt1 | contig 64788 bp, 60 predicted proteins | sample Knorr_S23_td_O2m_FD_185609 | JGI IMG/M metagenome (GOLD analysis project Ga0207965, IMG submission 185609) | Marine microbial communities from Southern Atlantic Ocean transect - Knorr_S23_td_O2min_ad_571m_LV (SPAdes) (version 2) | ecosystem: Environmental > Aquatic > Marine > Oceanic | place...
CGGCGATCAGCGAGAAGCCCAACAGCAACGCGAGCAAAACGCGTGCACGTTGAAACATTGTCCCCTCCATGTCATGGAATAGATCAAACCGTCCCATCGCAAACCGACGGCACGGACGGCAGCCCTACTGTCTGCCAGCCGCGAAGGGTAGACGCCGATGCGGCCCGTGTCACCTTGGCGTCAGGTCACCGTCAACTGCAGCGACACCCTGGTGGCACCGTGGTCGATGGCCGCCCGGACGACGGCGTCGACGGTCTCCAGCACCGATTCGGATTCGCCGCTGACCGCCGTCCCGAAGGGCCCCACGTCGACGGCCAGGCCGGCGGCCTCGGCCACGTCGATTGCCGCCCGGACATGAGGTCCGGGCGCTCCCTCGACGAACGGTTCGATGGTGAACTCGGCGGAAATCTCCACGACCACATCATGACCCATCGGACCGACCGTTGTGTTGGCCCCTCAGGTCTCCCAGAGGCGACGGGCACGCCCAGCTAAGTCACGGTGCGCCTCCGCCAGGTCGGTGCCCGACAGCAGGCCGTCAGCCACCACCGCCCGCCCTTCAACGAAGAGGTGCCGGACCCTGCGGTCTGGACCGAGCACGAGGGCCGTCAGTGCATCAGCGATGTCACCCAGGTCGTCACCCGGCCAGACGGCCAGGTCGGCCCGCATTCCGACCTGTACCGATCCCAAGTCGTCTAAGCCGAGGCACCGGGCGCCTCCGCGGGTGCCCATCTCCACCACGTCGGCCGGCATCAGCGCGTCCGGGCGGAGTTCTCGGAGCCGGGCCGTGTAGAGAGCCTGGCGCAATTCACCGAATAGGCCTCCCACCTCGTTGGAGGCAACGCCGTCTACCCCTAGGCCCACGGGACATCCGGCGGCCCGGAGGTCGGTGACTCGACACATACCCGCCGCGACGCGGGCGTTGGACGAGGGGCAGTGGGCCACCCCCGTGCCGGCGGTTCCGAGCCGGGCCATCTCGCCATCGTCTATGTGGATTCCGTGGGCCAGCCACACGTCGTCGCCCACCCAACCCCACTCGTCCAGCATTTCAACTGGTCGGCGACCGAACCGCTCCAGGCAGTGCTCTTGCTCCTCGACCGTCTCGCAGAGGTGGGTGTGGAGCCGTAACCCGTGGCGTCGGGCCAACTCAGCCGATTCCACCATCAACCCGGGGGTGACCGAGAAGGGGCTGCACGGTGCCACCGTGACGTGAACCATCTCACCGTCGTGGTGGCGGGCGATAACCGATTCAGTGGAGGCCAGGATGGCGTCTCGGTCCTCCACCACGTGGTCCGGAGGCAGCCCACCCAGACTCTCCCCTAGGTCCATCGAGCCCCGGGAGAGATGCAATCGAAGGCCAACCTCGCCGGCGGCATCCACGATGGCGTCGAACACCGCGTCGTCGCCACGAGGAACGAGGTAGTGGTGGTCGGACGCTGTGGTGCATCCGGTGACCGCCAACTCGCCGAGGCCGACCAGAGCGGCGGCCCGCACGTCCTCCACCGACAGCCGGCCCCACACTGGGTACAACTCGACCAGCCAGTCGAAGAGGTTGCACCCCACGGCCCGACCGCGGGTCATCCACTGATATAGGTGGTGGTGGGTGTTCACGAGGCCTGCGGTGACCACATCGCCCTCGCACCGCACCACCTCGTCGCCAGGTTCGGCGGGCACTGTTCCCACGGCCACGATCCGGCCGTCGGCAACGGCCACGTCACCCGGATAGCGGGCACCACGCAGGACGAGGCGGGGGCTCATGCCGTCCAGCCTCGCGTGTCCAGCGCGATCACGGCGTCCAGTCGGCGAAGACGTCGATCATCAGGCGGACGTCGGGCCCCAACGGGTAAAGGATCGGGCAGGTGCACCCGTCGGCCATGTACTGGGCCACCTTCTCTCGGACCTCATCGGCCGTGCCCGCGGCACAGATCATCTGCACGATCTCGTCGGGAACCAGCTTCGATGCGGCCTCCACCTGTTCGTGGGTGGCCGGCCAGGTCAGTACTCGTCCGATCTCCTCGAGGAGCGACTCGGGCACACCGGAGGCCTTCATGATGTGGGGTTGCTGGCCTAGGTACTGGGTGACCATGAGGCGGGCTCCGTCCAGGGCCTCGGCGCGAGTTTCGGCCACCGAGCAGACCACCAGTTGCGGTCGATCTAGGTCGTCCACCGACCGGCCGGCTCGGGCCGCACCGTCGGCCAGGCGGTCCATGGCCCGCCGGTTGTACTCCGGCGACACCAGGTAGTTCAGGACTACCCCGTCGGCAATCTCGCCGGTCAACTCCAGCATCCGGTCGCCGGTGGCTCCGATGTAGATCGGGACGTCCTTGGGTCGGCGCTCCTGGTACACGTAATCCAGCTCGACCCCGTCGAGGTGCACGAACTCGCCGTCGTAGGTCACCGTTTCGTCGGCCAGCAGGGCACGACAGGCCTCGACGGTCTCCCTCATGGCCTTCAGCGACCGGTGTCGGTGCACACCGACCTTGGTGGCCAATGGCTCCCACCAGGCCCCGATGCCGAGGATTATCCGACCGGGTGCCAGGTCGTCGAGCGTAGAGAACGTGGAGGCCAGGCGAGCCGGGTTGCGGGTCCAACAGTCGACGACGCCCGAGCCGATCCTGATGGTCTCGGTGCAAGCGGCGAAGGCGGCCATGGGGACCACGGCGTCGCGAACCAGACGGGAATCAGCCTGCCAGACCGCTTCGAAGCCCCGCTGCTCGGCGTACTGGACGTAGCCGATGGCGTCCGGAATCGAATGGGCGTCCTGTAGGTAGATGGCCAGACGGGTCATGGGGCGCTCCTCTCAGCCGTCCTCGAGGCGACGATGTAGGCGGGCGGCCTCCTCGGCGGCCCGGGCCCGGACCTCGTCGGCATCGACCAGGGTGGGCCGGCCATCGGCCAGGACCACCCGGCCATCGACCTCCACGGTCCGGGGTCCGACGTCGGTGGTGAAGGCCAGCCGCCACGGGTCCATATCGGCGTACGTCCAGGTCACCCGGTCGGCCAACGCCTCGGGGAACAGGTCCCAGCCGGTGGCCAGCCATCCCCAGGCCACCTCGGGCGAAGCCGTCACGTCGTCTTCGCGCTGACGCGCGTAGGCCACGCGGAACTCGTCGAGCATGTCGGCCCCGATCCCGTCGCTGCCCAGGGCCACCGGGTTGGCGAACCGGACGGGTCGGGCGTAGCCGACGGCGTTGTTCATGTTGGATCGGGCGTTGTGGACGATGGTCCCGGCCAGGCCGTGGTCGTCGGGCAGGTGTACCCCATGGATCAGGAGCCAGTCGTCGGTGGCCAGGTGTCGTAGCCGGTCGGCCGCCCCGGCGTCTACTGGGCCCTCGGCCACGTGCACGTGGACCCCCACGCCCCGGTCGGCGGCCAGGCCGGCCGCAGCCTCCAGGCTCTCGTCGGAGCAGGTGAACCCGGCGTGCACACCGACCATGCCCCGGCCACCCTCCCGGAGGAACCGCTCGTTCTCGGCCAGTCCACGCCGGGCCCCGTCGGCACCGTGGCGGTCGGTGATCCCGTAGGCACACGACACCCGCACCCCCACCTCGGCACACGCCTCGGCGATGATTGACAGCGAGCCGTCGATGGCGTCCGGGGACTCGTGGTGGTCGATGATCGCCGTGCAGCCCCGTTCGAGGGCCTCCACGGCGCCCAGCATGGCCGACCACCGGATCGACTGGTCGTCCAATGCCCGGTCGAGGCGCCACCACACCAGTTCCAGGATCTCGGTGAACCCGGTCGGTGTCCGGGGCGGGGTTGGCATGCCGCGAGCCAGGGCCGAGTAGAGGTGGTGGTGCGCGCAGACCAGGCCTGGGGTCTGGTCGGCGGTTGGAGCGACAGCAGCCACGGGATCAGCGTCCGTCCCAGGCGGCCCAACGGTCCTCCTGGTCCGGGTCGGCCATGGGCAGGCTGTGACGCCATCCGCCGTCGTGGGCGTGCAGGGCGGCGGCCACTGCACCGGCCGTCGGCACTAGGCCGATCTCTCCCACGCCCTTGATGCCATAGGGCGAATCGGGCTGGGGCGACTCGATCAGCCGGACGTCGACCTCCGGCATGTCCTTGGGCCGGATGATGCCGAGGCTTCGTAGAGTCTCGTTCCGGGGACGGGCGTCGGCGTCGGTCGGGAAGCCCTCGGTCAGGGCGTAGCCGAGGCCCATGTGGACCGCCCCCTCGACCTGCCCCTCGCACATCAGGGGGTTAACGGCTCGGCCCACGTCGTGGGCGGCCACCACGCAGTCCACCAGTCCAGTCTCCGGGTCCAGAACCACCATCTGGGCCGCGTAGCCGAAGGTGGAGTGGATGACGGGATTCTCTAGGCCGTCATTCATCGAGTTGGTCCAGTCCACCCGGTACTCGCCCTCGTAGTCCACGTCCGGACGGCAGCCGTCGGCCAGGGCGTTGCGGCAGGCGTCGGCCACCGAGCCAGCGCCCATCAAGGTGCCCCGGCTGCCCGTGGTCTGGCCGGCACCCAATTCGCGGGTGGTGTCCACGATGACGTCCACGGTCTCCGGGTCAACGCCCAGTTCTTCGACAGCTACCTGCAGGGCGACCGTGTGAACGCCCTGGCCCATCTCGGTCCAGCAGTGCCGGACCTCCACCCGGCCGTCCCCGGTGAACCGGACGACGGCTCGGGCGACCTCCTTGAAGCCGTTTCCCAGGCCCGAGTTCTTGAGTCCGAGGCCCAGGCCGACCGGTCGGCCGTCGGCCACCGCCTCGTCGTATGCAGCCTTCACCTCGTCCAGACAGGCCCGGGCGCCGAGGCAGCCGTCGTCCATGATCTGGCCGGGGCCCCAGACGGCGCCTGGGGTCACAACGTTGCGGCTACGGATCTCCCATCCCGAGATCCCAACCTGCTCGGCTAGGCGATCCATGACTCCTTCCATGGCGAACTGTGCCTGGTTGGCCCCGAATCCCCGGAACGCTCCGCCAACTGGATTGTTGGTGCGGACCGCCGTGGACTCCACGTCGATGGTGGGCAAAACGTAGGGGCCGCTGGCATGACCGGCGGCCCGTTCCAACACCTTCATGCCCACCGACGCGTAGGGCCCCGAGTCGCCGATCATTCGGGCCCACAGGCCGGTTAGCTTCCCGTCGGCGTCGCAACCCGCCCGATAGGCCATCCGGATGGGGTGGCGCTTGGGATGCATGAGGAGCGACTCCTCGCGGGAAAGCGTGCACCGAACCGGGCGTTGCAGCAGCCAGGCGGCCAACGCCGTGTGGGCCTGGTTGCACATGTCCTCCTTGCCGCCGAACGCCCCGCCGTTGGATACCAACTCGACGGTGATGCGTCCGGTATCGATTCCCAGCACCGAGGCGACCTGGTTGCGGTCGTCCCATACCCCCTGGCCACCCGAGTACATGTAGAGCCCGTCATCGGTGGGTACGGCGAGAGTCGACTCGGGTTCCACGAAGGCATGCTCGATTCGCTGGGTCTGGAAGACCTCCTCGACCACGTGGGCCGAGCCGGCCAGGGCCGCCTCTACGTCGCCCCGGGAGTAGGTGGAGACGGACAGCACGTTGCCATCCAGTTCCCACACAGCGTCCTCGTCGGCCTGCAGGGCCACTACGGGGTCGCTGTAGACGGTCCGAGGAACCTGCTCAACGGTCACTAGGGCGGCGGCTTCTCGAGCTGTCTCGCGGTCGTCGGCCACCACCACGGCCAGCACATCTCCCAGGTAGGAGGTGCGTCCCCCCTCGGGGATCATGACCGGCCAGTCGGTGTGGATGATGCCCACCCGGAGAGCGCCTGGGACGTCCGCTGCGGTAAGGACCCGGTGAACTCCGTTGACTTCCTCGGCGGCCGCGGTGTCGATGCTCACGATGTCGGCCCGGGCATGGTCAGCCAGGCGTAGGGCTGCATGCAGCAGGCCGTCGGGGGCCAGGTCGTCGATAAACGGTCGGTCGCCGAGACTTAACTCGCTCGCCTCGACCTTCACGCCACGGGAACCCACGCCACCCTGGGGCAGGGGTACAGGGATGTCTCCCGAGGCCAGGGACTCCACGGCGTCCAGGATCTTCACGTAGCCGGTGCAGCGGCACAGATGGCCACCCAGGTGCCGGGCCGCCTCCTCGCGGGTCAGCGCCTCACCCTTCCTGTCGATCAGTGCCTTGGCCCGCATGACGATGCCCGGGGTACAAAAGCCGCACTGCAGGGCCCCGTGGGCGGCGAAGGCCGTGGCGTACTGCTCCCGCTCCTCACCCGTCAGCCCCTCAACGGTGGTGACGGCCACCCCCTCAACCCTCTCCATGGACGTCTGGCAGGCCACGCGGGCCTTTCCGTCCAGCAGGACAGTGCAGCAGCCACACTGCCCGGACGGCGCACAACCATCCTTGGGCGAGGTCACCCGCAGTTCGTCGCGGAGAGCGGCCAGTAGGTGCGGGTGGTCGGCGGATGCCTCAACCGTCCGGCCGTTCAGGTCGAAGGTGGTCACAGGCGCTCCTCCCCGGTGTCGTCGGACGCTTCGGGCTCCCCTACCCGTGCCTTCCGGATCCCTTCGGGAACCAACGGTCCCCGCTGCCCGGTGATGGCGCCGTATACCTCGGGGCGTCGGTAGCGCTCAAAGTCGAACAGGGTCTCCTTGTAGTCGGCACACAGGTCCAGGTCGACGCGAGCTACGGCAAGCTCGTCGCCCTCGGTGGTACAGGTGGCGTGGACCTCACCCGACGGGCCGATGATGGCACTCTCGCCCAGCAGGGCACAGCCCTCCTCCTCCCCGGCCTTGGCCACGCCGACCACCCACATCCCGTTCTGGTATGCGCCCGACTGGAGCACCAGGCGGTTGTGGAAGCCCTGGAGCCGATCCTGGCCCGGGTCGGGGGCATAGTGGATCGGCGTGTTGTAGCCGATGAGGGCCAGCTCACAGCCCTGGAGGCCGAGGACCCGGTAGGTCTCGGGCCAACGCCGGTCATTGCAGATGGCCATGCCGACTACTCCGCCGAAGGCACCGTGGACAGCGAAGCCGTCTCCGGGCTCGAAGTAGTAGCGCTCCAGGTGCTGGAAGGCCCGCCATGGCTCGTGGTCCTCGTGGCCTGGAAGGTGCACCTTGCGATACCGGCCGACGATGGTGCCATCCCGCTCGACCAGGATCGCCGTGTTGTACCGGTGACCGTCCGGGGTCAGTTCGGCGTACCCCAAGTGGAAGCCCACGCCCAGTCGCTTGGCCTTGTCGAACAGGGGGCGGGTCTCGGGACCAGGCATCTCGGTCTCGTAGAAGTGGTCGGCCTCGGACAGGTCGTCGACCCACCAGCGGGGGAAGAACGTGGTCAGGGCCAGTTCCGGGAACACCACCAGGTCGCAGCCGGCGTCGGCACCGCGGTGGAGTAGAGCCAGGAGTCGCTCCACCACCTCCGGTCGGGTGTCGGAACGCTGGATGGGGCCCATCTGTGCTGCACCGATGGTCACGAAGCGGCTCACGCTGTGCCTCTCGATCCGGGTCCCGTCAGATCGGAGGCGTCCAGGGCCAGCAGGGTTCGCACGAGCACGTTGGCCCCGGCAACCAGGTGTTCGGGGTCGGTGTGCTCGGCCGGGTTGTGGCTGATGCCGTCGCGGCTGGGTACGAAGACCATGCCGGTCGGGCAGACGCGGGCCATCATCTGGGCGTCGTGACCAGCGCCCGAAGGCATCCGTTGGACGGTGTGGCCGAGGTCGGCCGCCGCTCCGGCCACCGTGTCAACTACCCGGGTGTCGAACTCCACCGGCTCGAAGCGGGCCAGGGTCCGCTCAGCGACCTCGACGCCCTCGCTGGCCGCCAGGTCGGCCACCGTTCGGGCCAGTTCAGCCTCGGCCTCCCGCAGGAGTTGCTCGTCGGTATTGCGCAGGTCCACGGTCATCGATGCCGAGGCGGCCACCACGTTGACCAGGTTGGGGTGAAGTTCCAGGCGCCCCACGGTGGCCACCTGGCGTCCACCCATCCGGACTGCCATCTGCCGGACGTGGTGGGCGATGGCCGCCGCTACGTAGCCCGGGTCGTGACGGAGGCCCATGGGGGTAGTCCCGGCGTGGTTGGACTGGCCGGTGACGGTCAGTTCGGTCCAGGAGATGCCCTGGACGCCGGTAACGGCTCCGATAGTGGTGCCCGCGGCTTCCAGCACTGGACCCTGCTCGATGTGTAATTCTACAAAGGCCCGGGGTGCCGGCCCAGGACAGGGGAACGGGCCCTGGTAATTAATGCGGTCCAGTTCCTCGCCGACGACCGCACCGTCGATGCCCACAATGTCCAGGGCCTCCTCGACGGCCATCCCGCCGACGTAGACGAGACTCCCCAGCATGTCGGGGGGGAATCTGGAGCCTTCCTCGTCGGTGAAGAAGGCCACGGCGAACGGGTTCTCGGTTTGGATGCCCTGCTGCTCGAGGGTCTCGATGACCTCCAGACCGGCCAGCACCCCGAGGTTCCCGTCGTAGCGGCCTCCGGTACGGACGGTGTCGATGTGGCTTCCGGTCATCACCGGTGGGCCGTCAGTCCGACCGGGCCGCACGCCGACCACGTTGCCGATTCCGTCGACTCGCACGTCCAGATTGAGGTCGTGCATCCACGCCACCACGAGGTCGCGACCCTCCCGGTCTTCGTCGGTCAAGGCGAGGCGGCAGGAGCCCCCGCCGTCGATGGGCCCGATGGTGGCCAGTGCCTCGATCCGGCGGAGCAGTCGGTCGCCGTCGATACGAGGAGCGTCGGGGGTCCGGCTGGTCATCGGGCACCTCCGGGAACGACGTCGGCCAGGGCGATGTCGGCCGGACGTACCGGTACCCGGGGCAGGTCCAGTCCCGTGGCCTCCCGCATGGCGGCGACGATCGCTGCCGTGGACGAGATGGTCGGCGGCTCCCCGATCCCCTTGGCCCCGAACGGGGCCCCAGGCTCTGGTTGTTCGATAAGCGCGGCGACCCCTACCGGTGGCATGTCTAGAGCGGTAGGCACCAGGTAGTCGGTGAACGAGGCGTTGCGGATCCGGCCGTCGACCACCTGGACCTCCTCCATGACGGCCAGGCCCAGTCCCTGGGCGGCACCGCCCTCCAATTGTCCCAGGGCCTGGATCGGGTTCAGGATCCGTCCCACGTCCTGCGAGGTGGTGAGCTCGACCACCTTCACCAGTCCGAGGTCTGGGTCGACGTCCACGATGGCCCGGTGGGCTGAGACGGCGAACGACACGTGCGCGTTTCCCTGCCCGTCGGCATCCAATGGAGAGGTCGGAGCGTGGCGGTGGACCACGTCGGCGGTGACCGGCTCGATGGTCACTGCGGTCAGGTCTACGTCCAAGGGTCCGGCCAGCGAGCACACCCGACCGTCGACCAGGACCAGGTCGTCCACCGGAACGTCATACTCGGCAGCCACCCGGACCAGAAGGGTGGTTCGGACCTCCTCGCAGGCCATCTGGACGGCACCCCCGGACATCCAGGTCTGGCGGCTGGCCGACGTGGAGCCGGCCGAACCGATGGTGGCCGTCTCGACTGGGGCCAGCACAACCTCCTCCACACTCAGGACCTCACGGGCGATCTGCTGGGCCAGGGTCACAAAGCCCTGGCCAACCTCGGCGCATGCACACGTGATGGTGGCCACACCGTCCTGCAACTCGCACCGGGCCTCTGAGGAATCGTCGAACCCCTCGGAGAACATGAGATTCTTGAAGCCCACGGCCAGCGCCTCGCCCCGGACTACGTGGGTGGCGTCCGCCGTCCGTCCGGCTCCACCGGGCCGTGACATCGGCTCATCGGGGCGAACGGCGGCCGACGGACTCCCGGCGCACGTGCGGATCACCTCAGCCACCGGGAGAGCCCCGGTCACCACCTGTCCAGTGAGTAGCCGGTCACCTGGGGTCAGAGCGTTGTGTAGTCGCAGGTCGACGGGGTCCATCCCCAGGGCCACGGCCAGGCGGTCCATTTGGGCCTCGTGGGCCATGCAGGTCTGGACGGCGCCGAAGCCCCGCATGGCGCCACAGGGTGGGTTGTTGGTCCGAACCACAACGCCCTCCACGTCGGCCGACGGCACCCGGTAGGGCCCAGCGGCGAAGCAGGTGGCGTTGGCGATCACCGCTCCACTTGACGAAGCGTAGGACCCTCCGTCGAACAGCAGCCGGGCCTCCACACGGATCAGCGTCCCGTCGGCCGCCGCGTGGTGGCGGTACCAGAGCTTGGCTGGGTGGCGGTGCACGTGTCCGTGGAAGCTCTCCTCCCGGCCGTAGACCATCTTCACCGGGCGGCCGGTGCGCAGGGCCAACAGGCACAGGTGGACGTGGAGACTCAAGTCCTCGCGGGCACCGAACGCCCCGCCCACCCCGGCCAAGGTCAAGCGCACCAACCCGGGATCCAAACCTAGGCAGGCCGCCACCTGGTCCCGGTCCACATGGAGCCACTGGGTGGCCACGTACAGCTCGACGCCTCCGTCCTCAGCCGGCACGGCAAGGCCAGACTCCGGGCCCAGGAAGGCCTGGTCCTGCATGCCCACCTCGTACGTCCCCTCGACGACCACCAGATCGTGGCGGTCGGCGGCTGTCGGATCTCCGTGGCGGAGATGGATGCGACGAAGCAGGTTCCCATCGGGGTGGATGGACGGCGCCGCCTCGGCCAGGGACGGGTCGACCAGGGGTTCGGTGATCTCGTAGTCGACCACGATGGCGGCCAGGGCCCGACGGACCGTTTCCGGGTGGTCGGCGGCCACGATGGCCACCGGCTCGCCCGCGTAACGGACCACGCCGGCAGCCAGGACCGGCTGGTCGGGGTGGTCCAGGCCGTAGGTGGCCGCACCGGGAACGTCCTCGTGGGTCAGGACGGCGTGGACCCCGGTCATGGCCACAGCCGGGCCGATATCGACGGACCGGATCCGGGCTGACGGGTGGGGCGATCTCAGGGTCCCCCCCCACAGCATCCGGTCGTGCCAGAGGTCGCTCGAGAAAGCGAACTCACCGGTGACCTTGGGAACTCCGTCCGGCCGGGGGGCGCTCTCGCCGATCCCGGCAGCGCGCGTCCGACCACCGGCCAGGGTCGTCGACACGGCACTCATGTCCGGGCCTCCCGTCGGGCCAAGGCTGCGCGGTCCACGGCGTCCAGAATGCGTCCGTAGCCGGTGCAGCGACAGAGGTTCCCGCTGATGGCTTCCCGGACGGTGAGGTCGTCGGGGTCGGGGTCGTGATCGAGGAGGTCGTCCACCGCCATGAGCAGGCCGGGGGTGCAGAAGCCGCACTGGACTGCACCGGCATCCACGAAGGCCTGCTGGACGTCGGACAGCGGCCCGCCGGCCTCATGGCCGGCTGACAGCCCCTCCACGGTGGTCACTGAACGATCAGCTGCGGCGGCGGCCAACACCAGGCAACTGCACACCAGCCGGTCGTCCAGTCGCACCGTGCAGGAGCCGCACTCGCCCTCTTCGCAGGCATTCTTGGACCCCGGGAGGCCCAGTCGCTCCCGAAGCACGAACAGCAGGCTCTCGCCGACCCACCCGTCGACCACCTCGTGGCGGCGGCCGTTGACGGTCAGCCCGTACGGGCCGATCACGGCGTCGGCTCCCCGAAGGCCCGGACCAGGGCCCGACGGGCCAGTACCCCGACCGAGTGGCGTCGATAGTCGGCCGATCCCCGGTGGTCGTCGATAGGCCGGGTGGCGTCGGCCACTAACTCGGCGAACCGCTCGACGTCATGGATCGTCGGCGACCGACCTCCCGCCCAGTCAAGGCGGGCAGCGATCATCACCTCGGCCTCGATGGCCCGCAGGGGCACCGGGGCCACCGATCCCAGCCCCACCCGGACGGTGCGTCCGACCCGGTCGACCACGAGGGCCAGAGAGGCCACCGAGATGACCATGGCGTTACGCGGTCCGACCTTAAGAAACTCCTGGGGTCCGTCCAGTACGGGGACCCGGACAGCGGCGATCAGCTCGCCCGGGGCCAGGTCGTTGGCCTTGACGCCGATCACAAACTCGTCGAGAGGAACCGTCCGATGGCCCTGGTGCGACCGAATCTCCACCTCGGCGTCCAGGGCGGCCAGCACGGGCAGGGTGTCGCCGGCTGGTGATGCGGTGGCCAGGTTGCCGCCGATGGTGCCAGCGGCCCGGATCTGCGGTGAGCCGACGGTCCGAGCAGCCTGGGCGAGGGCCGGGACCAACGAGGCGAGCGCCGGATCGGCCATCTCGGCGTAGGTCAACGACGCTCCCAAACGCAGCACGTCTCCCTCGCGGTCCCATCCCTGTAGTTCGGGAACCCGGTCGATGACCACCACGTCGCCGACCGTGCGGCCGCCGCGGTTGACCTCGACCATGAGGTCTGTTCCGCCTGCCAGGACCAGCGCCCCCGGGTCAGCGGCTAGAGCCGCACAGGCGGCATTGAGCGTGCGCGCGATTGTGACCGTCACCCCTCCATGCTGCCGTCCCTTCGGGCTTGCGTCAACATTTTGTCAACTTCTGGAAGTTGGCTAGGGTTCCCCTGTGGCCAGCCCCGTCCACCCCCTGATTGAGGCCATTCAGCCGATCGCCGATGCGCTGGGAGCCACCGTCCACGACGCTGAACGGGTCACAGAGGCCGATCTCCCCCTGTTTTGGGAGGGTGAGTTGGTCGGCGGTCTCAGACGGCCCGACCTCCATGATGCCCTGGACACCCTGCTGCTGGCCGTTGAGCGCGAGATGGGAATACTGCGCTCGGAGATGGACCGGGCCCAGAAGCAGGAGGCGGTGGCCCTCCTGAACGAATGGGGGGCCTTCACGCTTCGTAAGTCGGTGGAGGACGTGGCCGAGGCTCTTGGGGTCAGCCGCTTCACCGTCTACAACTACCTGGAGCGGGCCGGCAGCGACTGAGCCCGACACGGCCTGCCGGTCGGCCCGCCGGTACGGTCCGGCGCCATGGCTGGCGGCTCCCTCCCCGAAGACGAGCTGGCCCAGGTCGACGCTGTCGGCCTGGCTGCCCTGATCCGCGACGGGCAACTCTCGCCGGTCGAGGCCGTGCAGGCCACCATCGACCGCATTGAGCGCCTAGACGGCGAGATCAACGCTGTCATCCACCGGCAGTTCGACCAAGCGCTAGCTCTGGCCGCCTCCCCCGACCTTCCCGACGGACCGTTCCGGGGCGTTCCCATACTCATCAAAGACCTGTGGGCCACCGAAGCCGGACAACCCCACCACGGCGGTGTCCAGGCCCTGAAGGACGCCGGTTTCACCGCCGACGAAGACGCCAACCTGGTCACTCGGTACAAGGAGGCCGGGTTCGTGATCGTCGGCCGGACCAACACCCCGGAGCTGGGCCTGGTGGCCACCACCGAACCGACGTCCACCGGGCCGTGCCGGAACCCGTGGAACACCGGGTACAGCACCGGTGGCTCGTCCGGAGGGGCGGCGGCCGCTGTGGCGACCGGCATGGTGCCAGCGGCCAACGCCAGCGACGGCGGCGGTTCGATCCGTATCCCGGCCGCCATGTGCGGCCTGGTCGGGCTTAAGCCCTCACGGGGACGGGTGTCCCAGGGGCCCCGCGAAGAGTGGAGCCTCTCTTGCCAGCACGTGGTCTGCCACACCATGCGTGACACAGCGACCATCCTGGATGCCTGCGCCATCCCGTTTCCGGGCGACGGCGTGGTGGCGCCGGATCATGGACGACCCTACGCGGACCAAGTCGGTACTGACCCGGGACGCCTCCGCATCGGGCTTATGGCCGACAACCACCGGGTGCCTACCCACGCCGACTGCGAAGGGGCAACCCGTCGGACCGCCGACCTGCTGTCTGACCTGGGCCACCAGGTGGTGGAGTCGCGACCCGAGGCGTTCACCCAGCTCAGCCAGATGAACGACCTGGCGTGGGCCTTCACCGTTCACTGGTCGACCGGTGCCGTGGTAAGCCTGATGACCCTGGGCGAGCAATTGGGCCGGGAGGTGACCGCCGCCGACGTGGAGCCGGGAACCTGGTTCCTGGCCGAGCGCGGCCGAGACTGGACCGCCCCCGACTACCTCCGGGCCCAGGGGATCATCGGTCGCTGGCGCCGGGGCATGGCCGCCTGGTGGGAGGACTTCGACCTCCTACTCACCCCGACCACCGCCCTGCCCCCACCACGGCTCGGCGAGCTCACACCCAGCGGCGACGACCCGGCCCGGGGATCCCGGGCGTCCATCCCCTACTCACTATTCACCTCGCCGTTCAACACGTCAGGACAGCCGGCCATCTCTCTACCCCTCGGCTCCTCGGACGGCCTACCTGTCGGGGTCCAGCTGGTGGCGGCCTACGGCCGGGAGGACCGGCTGATGTCGGTGGGTGGCCAGTTGGAGCGGACCGTGGAGTGGTCGGCCGACCGGGCCCCTATTCACGCCTGAGGTCGTTCGTCGGGGACACCGACGGTGGAGTCAGGCGTCCAGGACGCTCGTTCCAGCTCCCTCGAGGTCGACCACCGGAGGTTCGGTAGACCACGGGAAGTTGATCCACCTGTCGGTGTGACACCACACATACTGGCAGTCGACCATCGACTGCGGCTTCTGGTAGAGCACCGCCTCCCGGACTTCGGCCACCTGGGCCAGCGCCGTCTCGCGGACCAGGGCCAGGGTGTGGCCGGTGTCGGCCACGTCGTCGACGATCAGGATGCGCTGATCGCCCAGATCCACCCAATCGACGTATGGCGGGAGGATCACCGGAATATCCAGCCGCTCATCGACCCCGGTGTAGTACTCCACGTTCATCACGTAGAGGTTCTTGACGGCCAGGGCGTAGCCCAGAGAACCGGCCACGAAGAGACCGCCCCGGGCGATGGACAGGATCATGTCGGGCCGGTAGCCGTCGTCGGCCACCATCTGGGCCAGCTCGCGCACCGCGGTCCCGTAGCGGGCCCAGTCCATCTCCTCGCGTTCGGACACTGTCGCCTCCGTCTTCCGATCGACGATCCGCACAGGCCGTCTGGATGGGCGGGAACCTACCCTGTCGATCTCGTCCGGTTAGAACGGAGGGTCAGGCCGGTGGCTGCCCTGCATGCTGGCGAATCCAAGCGTGCATAGCGATACCCGAAGCCACCCCGGCGTTGATGGACCGGGTGGAGCCGTACTGGGCGATGGAGCAGACCGCGGTCGCCGCAGCCCGGACGGCCTCCGAGAGGCCGGGGCCCTCCTGCCCGAACACCAGCACACACCGCTCAGGCAGCCCGGCCTCCTCGAGGGGCACTGAGCCGGGGAGGTTGTCGATCCCCACCAGGGGCAGGTCACGACCGTCGGCCCATTCCACCAGGTCTTCCACCGTCGGGTGATAGGCCACGTGCTGGTAGCGGTCGGTCACCATGGCCCCCCGACGGTTCCAACGGCGGCGGCCCACGATGTGGACCCCGGCGGCCAGGAAGGCGTTGGCGTTGCGGACCACCGTGCCGATGTTGAGGTCGTGTTCCCAGTTCTCCACCGCCACATGGAAGGGGTGGCGACGTCCGTCCAGGTCCTCGACGATGGCCTCGAGCTTCCAGTACCGGTAGCGGTCGGCCACGTTGCGCCGGTCCCCGGCAGCCAGCAGCTGCGGGTCCAACCGGTCGTCCTCCGGCCACGGCGTCGGGTGCGGCCCGACGCCCACCTCGTCGTGCACGATCAGCCGACAGTCATCCAACGCCAACGGACGGCCTGCCGTGAGGCGTCAGCCGTCGGCGCCCATCAGCTCGTCGTCGCTCGGGACCTCGACGCCCTCCACCCAGTACAGGTAGAGGCTGGCGATGACCTCGTCAATGCCCTCGGCTTCGGCTTTGGCTTCGGTCAGCTCGACAGTGACCACGTTGCCGTTCACGTGGACTCCGGTGATCCCGCCTCGGTCGAAAAGGCGGCGGGCCAGCTCGTCAGCCGGGGCGGTGCCCAGGATCTCGTCACCGGCCCGGTAGCGCTCGTGGCCCATACCGGTCAGGGCACGGTTGGTCTCGTACCGGACGACCCCGGTTCGGGACGACGGCTTCTCGACGACGGTGATCGGCTGGCCCATAAGCCGGTGAGGCTAGCGGTCGTCGACGGGGGCGCCGTGGCCCACGGCCCGGTCGGCCCGTTGGAGGAGTACGGCCAGACCGATGGAAACGAGAGCCAGCATCGTGTGAGCGACCTTGAAGCCCGCCTCGTGCTCGGCGAACAGGAGGCCACCACCCCGCACGGCCCAGAAGACGATCGTCCACAGGCAGAAGACGGAGACCAAGCGGGTCGAACCCAGGGGACGCCGGTGCCAGAGGCCGAGGGGCAGGGTGGCGACCAGGGCGGCGGCCACCAGGAAGACCCCGGCGATCAGGATCCGCCACGCCCGGGCCCCCGCGGTCAGCCCGTCCTCTCCCAGGACGTTGCGGAGGCGGCCGACCCACACCACGGCCGTCCATCCCACGAGGAGCCACAGGAGTCGGATGGTGTGCTGCACGGGCCGCACGGTAGCGACGCGGCGCCCGAACCGACGCGGGCAGATCAGAAGAGGCGGGCCGGGGCGTCGGCCCGGCTCCGGGGCGGCTCCCCGACCGGTGGGAGGTCCGCCATGAACGACCAGGACCTCCGGTGGTAGGTGGTGGCCCCCCGTTCGCGCAGGGCCGCCCTGTGTACTGGGCTGGGGTAGCCCTTGGAGGCGGCGAACCCGAACCCCGGGAACCGTCGGTCGGCTTCCCGCAGGATCCGATCCCGGGTTACCTTGGCCACCACCGAGGCGGCGGCGATCGACAGGCTGATGGCATCCCCCCGCACGATGGTGCGGGCCCGGCCGCCGCCCACGAAGTCCCAGCGGCCGTCCAGGAGCACCCGGTCCACCTCTCGGCCCAAGCCATTAAGGGCTCGCCGGGCGGCCAGTCGCTGGGCCTCGGACATGCCCAGGTCATCGCACTCATTGTTGGAGGCGTGCCCGACGGCCCACGCCTCGGCCCAGCCGGTGATCCGGTCGTACAGCGCCTCCCTCTCTGGCTCGGTCAGCATCTTGGAGTCGCGGACGCCGGTGATTCGCCGGGTCCGAGCGGGGACCACGGCGGCCACGGTCAGGGGCCCGGCCCAGGCGCCCTTCCCAACCTCGTCCATGCCGGCCACCACGGCATGCCCGGCCTCCCACATCTGGCGTTCGGCGACTAGCCCCGGGGCCTTGCCACGCAGGGCCGCCCGCATGCGGTTCCGACCGGCCATGGGGCGACCCTAGAAGAACTCTCCCCCGTCGGGCGGGGACGCCGCTGCCGACCGAGGCGGAACCCGACCGGCCGGGGCGGCCAGGAGGGCCTCGCCGGTCGGCTCATCGGTCGAGAAGGCGGTGTCCAGTCCGGGGACCCGGAGGACCACCGGCCGGTCGTCCCACCGGTCCAGTTCCCACAGCAGGGCTGGCCGGTCGCCGTGCCAGCGCACGGCGTAGCCCAGGCGGCCGTGGGGAGTGGCAAGGCCGTGAACTTCGATGCCCCCACCCAGCCAGGCGGCGGGCACCTCGGTGAGGAGATCTAGACCGTCAATTGATTCCCGGGCCAGGCAGTCCGATAAGTGGCGCAGCGTTGTCGTGGGCGGATCGGTCGGTGGCAGGCTGGCTAGGGCCACTCCGGCTGCCGCCTCCCTGGCATCGGCAGCCGACCGAGCCTCCCCCCGGGCGTCCAGCAAGTCGGCCAGCACCCCAAGGGCCCCCGTTGCCTCGACTCGGTCGGCCGGTGCCCGGACCAGGTCCTCCAGAGGTAGGCCCGATGGACCCTCGAACCAGGCCGGATTCCGGTGGAGGCGCCAGAGGTGGGCGGCCGCCACCAACCGTTCGGCCGCCGGATCCGATGTGGCGGCCAGTGTTTCCACGGCCTGCCTGCCCAGACCCCACCGGGCCAGCTCGACCGCGCCGACGGCCGTCGGCTCGGCCAGTTGCAGGTCAACCAGGGCCCGGTGGGCTCCGGCAGACAGCACCCCGTCGGGAATGTCGACAGTGGCCGCGTCGACCAACCGGGCCGTCCATCCGGCTGCTACCCGGTCCGCGTCGGGGAAGGAAGCCGCCGGGTTCTCCACCAAGTCGGCGGCCGGTATGGCGAAACGCAGGGAGGCCCGGTGGGGCAGTGGGACCACCAGGGCGCCCGCCGCGGCCCCGATCCGGCAGCGGACCGAACGGGGCGGCTCCACCTGCGCCCCGCCCCCGGAGACCATGGCCCACAGGTCCTGGGCGGCATCCACCAGGGCGTAGCGGCCGGGTTCCCGGTCCACCACCACCGCCGTGGTCCCGTCGACCAACAGGCGCCGGCCGTCTGCGGATATGCGCCGAACCTGGCCCCCGGAAGCAGCCTGGACTGCCACGGCCACGGCCACCGGAACCGGCGTCTCGTTGGCTAGCTCGACGACCACCGCCGGCCCCGTGGATCCTCGTCCCACGGCGGCCCAGGTGGTGGCCACCACGTCACCGCCGGAAACCCGCAGGCGCGTCTCGAGCACTGGTGCCGCCCCCGGCCGGACCTGGCGCACGGCAGCCTCGGTGGACGGGTCGTACCAGCGGTCCTCACCGCCTACCCACCACTCCACCCGGTGGCCGCTACCCAGCGGCTGCACGACAGACCGAGTGTCGACCACGGCCCGGAACCCGTCGTCGGTGCCCACCCGGGTTCCGACCGCCGCGGGAGCCGGGACGCGACGGGACCCCGAACGGTTACGGAACCGGAACATCAGGAGCCCGACACCTCGGGCCCGGCACGGCGGGTCATGAGCGCCGACCAGGCCTCAATCGGCGGCCGGCCCTCGTGGAACACCGACCGGACACCTTCGACCACCGGGACCTCGACGCCTGCGGTAGCGGCCAGGTCGCAGGCCACGACGGTAGCCCCCACCCCCTCGGCCACCTGAGACATCCCCATCAGCACGTCCGCCGGGGCGGCGCCCCGGCCGACCTGCTCCCCGACCCAGCGGTTGCGGCTCTGGGCGCTCATGCAGGTGGCCAGCACGTCGCCCAGCCCGGCCAGCCCCGCCAGGGTCATGGGGTCGCCCCCCAGGGCCACCCCCAGGCGGGTCATCTCGGCCAGACCCCGGGTAATGAGAGCCGCCCGGGCGTTGTCCCCGGTCTCTAGCCCCTCGGCCAGTCCGGCGGCCAGGGCGATCACGTTCTTGAGGGCCCCACCCAGCTCACAGCCGACCAGATCGTCGTTGGTGTAGACGCGGAGCCGATCGGTGGCCAGGAGTCCCTGGAGGGCGACGGCGGTGTCGGGGTCGGTAGACGCCACCACTGTGGCCGCCGAGCGGCCCTCCAGGATCTCGCGGGCCAGATTGGGTCCAGTCAGGACGCCCACCGGTCGGCCGGGTAGCACCTCGGCGGCTACCTCCGACATCCGCAAGCCAGTCCCCTGCTCAAAGCCCTTGGCCAGGCTGACTACCGGCACCCCGTCACCGACGTGGGGGGCGGCCTGGCAAAGCGCCCACCGAAAGCCCTCGGTGGGTACGCCCACCACCACCAGATCGGCCCCATCTACGGCAGCCGCCAGGTTGTCGGTGGCGTCCAGCGAGCTCGGCAGGGAATGGCCCTCCAGGTAGCGGCGATTGCCCCGTCCGGCGGCCACGTCGGCGGCCACGTCGGGCCGCCGGGACCACAGCACCGTTGGCACGACGGGGGCCAGCAGGGCGGCCACGGTGGTACCCCAGGATCCGGCTCCCAGGACCGCCGCCCTCGTCACGCCGCCGGTCGACATGACGCCACCCTACGGGGCGACGCGCGCCCGACCCGCCGACCCGGGCGGTACCCCGTCGGGTCTCGTCCCCCGACTCGGCCGTAGGGTGGCCCGATGACCGGATCGGTGGCCGTCCTGATCCCCGTGAAGGGCTTCGGCGCGGCTAAGGAGCGCCTCGTCGGGACCCTGGACGACGAGGCCCGGGCCGACCTGGCCCGTCGTATGGCCGAGGCCGTGATGGACGCTGCAGCCCCCCTGCCGGTCACCGTGGCCTGCGACGACGACGAGGTGGAGGCATGGGCCCGCAGCCGTGGTGCCAGCGTGGTCCGCCCGGATCGCCCCGGCCTCAACCACGCCGTTGAGGTCGGCGTCGCCGTGCTGGCCGAACGCGGGGTAGACACGGTAGTGGTGGCCCACGCCGACCTTCCCCGGGCCACCCGCCTGGACCACTGCGCGGCGTTCGACGGGATCACCCTGGTCCCCGACCGCCACCACGACGGAACGCCGGTGGTCGTCGTCCCGACCCGGGCTGGCTTCCGGTTCGCCTACGGCCCGGGCTCGTTCGCCGCCCACGTGGCCGAGGCCGAGCGGCTCGGTCTGCCGTGGCGCAGCCTCTTGGACCCCGACTTGGCCTGGGACGTGGACGGTCCCGAGGACCTGGTAGCGCTGGAGGGCTGAGGTCCGACCCCGTCGAGTCGGGCGTCCGGAGGTCAGCCCTGGCGGCGTCGGCCCCGGGAGGTTCCCGACCCGCCGCCGGTCGACGGTTCCCATCGGAACCGCCGGACGGCGACCAGGGCACCAAAGAGGCCCCACGCGGCGATCCTGGCCAGTAGGCCTGGTTCCCAGGCCGAACCGGTCCGGAACGGATCGAAGGCAGCGTAAAAGGCCTCGATGAACGGCTTCAGCGGGAAGACGTCGCCGGCAACATCCAGCCAGCGGGCCGGATCGGGCACCACGATGAAGACGTTCGAGATGAAGGCCAACGGCAGGATGGTGGCGTTGGCCAACGCCGGGGCCGACTGCCCGGACGGCGTGACCGCCGCCAGGGCGAGGCCCAGCAGGGAGAACGACGCCACCCCCACTACGAAGGTGACCACAGCCGCCGGGATCCTGTCAGCCTCCATCTCGAGGCCGTAGAGCCCGAAGCCCACGGCGAGCATGATCAACGAGCCGAACAGGGCGATGAGGACGCCGGAGCCGACCACTCCGCCCATGTATACCCACCGGGGAAGGGGCGTGCTGCGGATCCGCATGAGAACCCCCTCGTCCCGGTAGATCGCCGTGACGATCCCGATGTTGGTGTAGGTGGCCGACACGGCGGTGAACACGGCTAGGCCCGGGGCGTAGAACTGTGCGGCCGAAACCACCTGACCGGAGGCCACGTCGATGTCCTCGAAGATGGCCCCGAAGAGGAGCAGGAAGATCAGGGGGAAGGCCAGGGTGAAGAACGCCGAGATCGCCGTCCGCCGGAACAGGCGGTTTTGGTAGCCGATCTGTCGGGCCAGCAACCCAGCCGAAGAGGGAAAGCGGTCAGCCATTGTGGGTCGCCCCGGGTTCTGAGCTCTCCTCCCCGTCGCTCTGGGAGATGAGGTCCAGGTAGATGTCCTCCAGGGTGGGCCGGCTCACCTCCAGGCCGTCGAGGGCCGTCCCGCGTTCCACCGCCCACCCGGTGAGGTGATGGAGGTCGGTGGTCGGGGCTGGGGTCCAGACCTCCAACAACCCGTTGCGCACCGAGGACCGGCCCACCAGCCGGCCCAGCAGGTCGTCCACCGTGCCGGTCTCCTCTACCGGGAACCGGGCCCGGATTAACGATTCTCGGTCTGCGTCGCCCCGCAGTTCCGCCGGTGTTCCTCTGGCGACCACCCGGCCCCCGACGATGACCAGCACGCGGTCGGCCAGCGCCTCGACCTCGTCCATGTAGTGGCTGGTCAACAGGATCGTCTTGCCCAGGGACCGTAGGCCGTCGACCACCGCCCAGGCCTGGCGGCGGGCCGACGGGTCGAAGCCGGTAGTGGGTTCGTCTAGGAACAACAGGTCCGGGTCGCCGATGAGGCCGGTAGCCAGGTCGATCCGGCGCTTCTGGCCCCCCGAGAGGCGGTGGGTCCGCCGGTCGCCCAGCCCGTCGAGGCCGACGAGGGCCAGCACCTCGCCCACCGGCAGGCGACGCGAGTAGCAGGCGCCGTAATGCTCCAGCACCTCGCGTACTGTCAGCTCCCGTTCGATCCCGACCTCCTGGAGGACGATCCCGATGCGGTCCCGAAGCTCCCGATGGCCATCTCCGGGATCCCGGCCCAGCACGTCGACCGTGCCGCCGTCCCGGCTCCGGTGGCCCTCCAGGATCTCCAGCGTGGTCGACTTGCCGGCCCCGTTCGGCCCGAGCAGGGCGAACACCTCGCCGCGCTCCACGGTGAACGAGAGGTCATCCACGGCCACCACGTCCCCGTAGGACTTGGACAGGCCGGAGACGGCGACGGCGGGCACGGCGGGCACGGCGGCGAATCTACTGGTCGATCGTCACCGGCCAGCGGGGCTGGGTTCCACGGTCCACGCCTGCCAGACTGCGCAGCCATGGAAACCGTGAGCTTTGAACACATGGTGGACGGCACCGCCGGGGACTACGAGCTGCTGGGCCGAGAGTTGGCCGTGCACAAGGCAGCCCACCTGGCCGACCACCTGCTGGGCACCCTGAAGGCCATGGCCGGGCCCACCCTGGGCTACCCGGTGGACCGCTTCCACCACTCCCTCCAGAGTGCCACCCGGGCGCTACGCAACGGTGAGGACAACGAGATGGTCGTGGCCGCCCTTTTCCACGACGTGGGCGACCCCATCGCTCCGGAGAACCACAGCGCGGTGGCCGCCGACATCCTCCGCCCCTACGTAGGCGACCGAACCCACTGGATCGTCCGGCACCACGGCCTGTTTCAGGGGTATTACTACTTCCACCACCTGGGCGCCGACCCGAACGCTCGGGACCAATTACGGGAGCACGAGTGGTTCGACGACTGCGCCGCCTTCTGCGCCGAGTACGACCAGAACTGCTTTGAACGAAACTACGACGAGATGGCCCTGGAGGAGTTCGAGCCCCTGGTCCGCGAAGTCTTCGCCCGCCAGTCTCGCTTCCCGTTCCCGTCGATGGTCTTGGCCTGACGGACCACTCCTGCGGGGTCAGGGCTCCAGGACGACCTTGATGGCGCCGGCCTTCCGGTCGGCGGCCACCCGGAAGGCCTCCTCAGCGTCGTCAAGCCCGAACCGGTGGGTGACTACGGCGCTGACCAGTTCCGGAACGGCGGCCAGTAGGGCGGCTGCCTCGTCGGTCTCCCGCAGGTTGGGTCCGTGGCGCCCCGAGCACCCGTACATGGACGAGGGCTGGAGTCGGACCTCCTTGAGGAACATGGACATGACGTTGGGTAGGGCGACTCCGTCCCAGTAGACGCCGGGGATGGCCACCGTGCCGCCCGGTCGGGCACGGTCGATGGCCGTCGCCAGGGCTCCCTCGGTGCCGGCCGCTTCGACCACCACGTCGTACTCCCCGGTAGCCGCCGTCCCGGCCCCCAGGCGCTCCCCGGCCTCTACCTGGTGGGGGTGTTTCGCCGAAAGGTCCACTTCGGCTCCGGCGTAGCGGGCCGCCGCCACGGCGGTAAGCCCTATGGTGCCTCCGCCCACCACCAGCACCCGGTTGCCCGCTTCCACGCCTCCGACGTGGACAGCGTGGATCGAGACGGCGATCGGCTCCACCAGGCAGGCGTCGCTCACCGGAATCCGGTCGTCGAGGGCCACCAGGCAGGACGGTTCCACCACTAGGCGGTCAGCCATCCCGCCGTCCCGGCCGATGCCGTAGAGGACCATCGATCGACACTGCTGGACGGCACCCACCGAGCACCGATCGCAGGTCCCGCAGGCCACCGTGGGCTGGACGGCCACTGACGTCCCGTCGACCAGGCGCCCCGCCACCTCGTGTCCGAACGTGCCCGGAAGGCCGAACCCGGCCATGTGGAGGTCAGATCCGCAGATTCCGGCCGAGGCCACCTCGACCAGTACGCCGTCGCCGTCGGGTTCCGGGACCTCGACGACCCGAAACGCACCGTCCACCGTCCGGACCGCTCGCACAACACCTCCCCTCATGTCGCAACCGTGGCGGGCCCACACCCGCTTCCCCCAGATCGCAGACCCGACCGTACGATCCGCCCATGTCGAGGGACCAGCCGCGGAGCATCGACCTGCTGGACGGCGATTTCTACGTCAGCGACCCCTACCCCACCTACGCCTGGCTGCGCGAGCACGACCCGGTGCACCGCGACACCGTGAACGACCTGTGGGGCATCTCCCGTTACGACGACGTCGTAGCCATCGAGCGGGACAAGGAGACCTTCGTCTCCTCGGGGACCGAGCGGGGCTACCGGCCCAACATTCCGGCGGACCGCTCGATCATCGGCCTGGACGACCCCCACCACACGCTGCGTCGCAATGTGGTGTCGCGTCGCTTTACCCCACGGGCCACCAGTCGGTGGGAGGACCACGTCCGCGGCGTGGTCACCGGCCTGCTGGACGACGTGCTACCCGGCGGACGGTCCGAGGTGGTCGGCGAGTTGGCGGCACCCCTGCCGGCCCAGATGATTGGCCTCCTGCTCGGGTTCCCGGCCGAAATGTGGCCGAAGCTCCAGGAGTGGTCGGAGCGAACCATTGCCCTGGGCGGCGGCCCCCGCTACCACGACCAGTCGGGGATCGCAGCCGCCATGGAGTTCGCCGGCGCCTGCGCCGAACTCTACGAGGCCAAGAAGCCCGGGGTCGCCGACGGCTGCCCTCTGGACGATGTCATGTCGGTCTGGATCGACCGCCAGCACCGGGGCCTCGAAGGCCATGAGTTCGGCCTGAGTGAGATGATCTCCGACTGCTTGCTCCTCTTAGACGGCGGAGCCGAGACGACGCGGACGGTGCTCGCCCGCACCATGGTGGAACTGGCCCGACAACCCGACCAGTGGGCTCTTCTGCGCGAGGGCTCCGACCTGGCCGTGGCCACTGAGGAGTTCATCCGCTGGGTGACGCCCATCCACAACATGTGCCGGACAGCGGCCACCGACACCGAAGTGGCCGGTACCACCGTCCGGGCTGGCGACCAGGTGGTCCTCATGTACTCGTCGGCCAACCGGGACCCGACCCACTTCGTCGATCCGGAGGCCTTCGACGTCACCCGGTCGCCCAACCACCACCTGGCCTTCGGGTTCGGAACCCACTTCTGCCTCGGGGCGGCGTTGGCCCGGCTAGAGATCCGGGTGTTCTTCGAGGAGTTCGTGAGCCGGGTGGCCGGCCTGCGTTTGGTCCCCGGGACCACCCCGGTGGAAATGCCGAACTCGTTCGTCTACGGGCTCCGCGAGGCCCACCTGGAGCTGGAGCCGGCCTGACCGGCCGACCCCGGTCAACGACGGTCCGGCCGCTCCATTAGCTCGAGCAGGCCCGGGCAGTCGGGGACGACCCGCAGGGCCCGGTCGGCCCACAGAAAAGCCGCCATGGTGGCCGCCGTTCCGGCCGGCCACCCGACCACAAACCGGATCAGGACGTAGCCGTCGGTCGACGTTCGGTTGAACAGCCAGACATCCCAGATCGAGGTGGCCAGCTGGTAGGCCCCCAGGAGGACGGTCAGGCGGGCCATCACCCGGTGGTATCCAGGATGGGCCTGTGTTTCGGCGCTGAACGGGACGACGGCCGGCGCGTAGCGGGTCAGGATCGGGCGTCCCCGCACCACGGTGCCGATCAGGGCCAAGCCGATGGCGGCCTTGGTGCCGATCCCGATCCCGAAGTACACGGCCTCCGAATCGGTCCAGATACCCACACCGGCCCTGACCACCAGGTAAGCCACCAAGATGGGGAGGAAGCGTCCGACCACCTCGCCGCGACTGCGACGGGAGACGGCCACCTTGATGCTCCAAAGGGTGGCTCCGGCCACACCGGCAGCAAGGCCCCACACCCGGTTCAGGACCAGGAACAGGGCTACCGGCAGGACCGAGTCAAGGAGCCGTCCCTTCTGTGGGCCGGTCGGATCGGGGATCACCAGTCGGGACGGTCGGTGGTGGACCGGATCAGGGGTGAAGGCGCGCCCGGCGTCCCGGGCATCCAGCGCTTCCTGCCGGGTGAGTCCGAGGGTGGCGTCCGGGACTAGGTCGACGATGCGCCGCACCTCGGTGTATTGGTGGTGGTGAGAAACCTCGGCGAACAGACGTCGACGTTCCGCCAGTGCCGGTCCGACCAGTGGCTCGTCCAGGAACCCGAACAGGCCGAAGGCCACCTCCAGGTCGTCGGCTACCGGAGCCCGGCCGAACAGGGCGGCTCGCTTGAGAGCCACGCCGACGCAGCCCACCACCACGTCGGCTACGTGCTCGCCGGGGCCGAGGCGGAGGCGGGGTCGGAACGCCCGGGCAAGTCGCAGGGCGAACCCCTGATCAGGGCCCTGGCTGCCCAGGCGGGTCCCCCAGGGCTGGCCGCCCTGGTCCACGACCTCACCGGGCCGACCGGCACGCCAGGCGCCGAGGCGCCGACGGGGACCCGTGTAGGTCCTCTCGGTGGCGCGCACGACGGGAGCGGGAACATAAGACGGGGCGGTCACGACGGGAATTCTACGAGCAGGGCGTGGTCGCATCCCACCCGACCGTGGGATCCGGCAGGTCGCCGACTGGCAGCCAGACCCAGCCCAGGCTCTCGCGAGTCCCTTCGTCGTGGTAGCCGGGATCGCCCTCGAAGCGGACCGGCGAGGCCGACTCATCGAGGATACGGGCCCTCAGCGCGGGTCCGCCGACAGCCGCCGCGGCCAGCAGATCGCCCGTGGTGGCGTAGGAGGCCAGCCGCTGGAACATGGCGATGGTCGGACTGATCATGGTGACCTCGCCGGCCCGCCACCGCCCTAGTACGTCGGACGGCCGGCACCAGGCGGCGTGGACGGCCTCCCGCCCGTCGACCACCGGCTCCACCCCGGGGTCCACACCGGCCACGAAGAAGTAGGTGTCGTACCGCTTATCGCTGGGCATGGGCGTGACCCACCGGGCCACGGGGTGGATGCCGGACAGGTCTAGGGTGGCCCCCCGATCGGCCACCAGGTCGGCCAAGTTGACCCTCTGCTCCTCGAGGTCACGGCGCCGGTGTACCAGGTCGGCGGCCAGCACCCGATCGTCGATCCCCACGACCAGGCCGGCCTCCTCCACGGTCTCGCGAACAGCCGCCGTCCAGAAGGCCAACCCGTCGTCCGCCCCAAGGGCCCGCACGGCGTCGGATGCCGTCCGACCCACCACCAGGTCCGGCCACCGGGGATCTCGGTCCCCGTCGTCGACCCTCCCGCCGGGAAACAGGGTGTGGCCGGCCACGAAGGTCGACGCCTCGGTCCGTCGGAGGACCAGGACCTGGAGCTCCGGTCGATCGGCGACCAGCAGGATGGTGGCCGCCGGTTGGATTGGGACCCCGTCTCCTGGGATCCGGTCCCGAGGGGTTCCGGTCCACAGGGGCACCTCGTTGCCCGACTCTGTGGCTCCAGTCATACGTCATACCCGGAGACCGCCATCCGGTGAGGCTACCGATCGGCGCCGGACCGGTCCCTGTGATGGGCGACGACCCGGAGGCGCCCCGTAGGGTGCGAGGGTGCCCGACGACCGGACCGGCGGACCGTCCGCCCCCCCGAACCGCCCAGTTCCGGCCGACCTCCTGGCCGGGCTGAGCGTGGCCATGGTGCTTGTGCCCCAGTCCATGGCCTACGCCGAGTTGGCCGGGCTGCCCCCCCACCTGGGTCTCTTCGCCTCGGCCCTCCCCCCCATCCTGGCCGCCTTCTTCGCCTCTTCGCCCTACCTGCAGACCGGGCCGGTGGCCCTGACCAGCCTCCTGACCTTCGGTGCCCTGGCCGGTCTGGCCGAGGTGGGTACGGCCAACTATGTGGCCCTGGCCGCCCTGCTAGCCCTGCTGGTCGGGGTAACCCGGTTGGTCCTCGGGCTCCTCCGCCTTGGAGTCGTGACTTACCTCATGCGCGACCCCGTAGTCACGGGCTTCACGTCAGCGGCGGCCATCCTGATCCTGGCCTCCCAGCTCCCGAAAGCCTTCGGCGTAGTCGCCCCGGAGGGCGGAGTGCTCTGGCGGGCCGGCTGGTCCCTCGGCCACCCGGACCGGTGGGAGGCGGCAGCCCTAGGCATCGCCGTGGTGACAGTGCTGCTAGTCCTGGCTGGCCGTCGGGTTATCCACCGGCTGTTCCCCGGTGCGTTGGTGGCCGTGGGGGGCGGCATCCTGGTCAGCCGGCTGGCCGACTACGGGGGTCCGGTGGTGGGCGACGTCCCCACTGGCATGCCCAACCTGTCGCTCGACCTCCCGTGGGGATCGACGGGATCGCTCCTGGTGGGAGGGATCCTCATCGCCCTGGTCGGTTACGCCGAACCGGCGTCCATCGCCCGGGTGTTCGCTGACGCGGAGGGCCAGAAGTGGAGCGCCAGCCGGGAGTTCGTGAGCCAGGGGGTGGCCAACGTAGTCGCCGCCTTCTCAGGCTCCTTCCCGGTAGGTGGATCATTCAGCCGGTCCTCGCTGAACCGTCTGGCCGGCGCCCGCACCCGGTGGTCGGGCCTGGTCACTGGGGTGACCGTCCTGGTCTTCCTGCCCTTCGCCGATGTCCTGGCCCCCTTGCCGCGAGCCACTCTGGGTGGGGTGGTCATCGCCGCCGTGGTCGGCCTGGTCAGACCGGCGGAGCTGGTGGGAATGGTCCGGCGCTCGACCAGCGACGCCCTGGTGGCCTGGGTGACGTTCGCCGCCACGCTGGCCCTGGCCCCCCGGGTGGAGCAGGGTGTCCTGGTGGGGATCCTGCTCTCGCTGGCCTTCGGGGTTCGGAGGCGCCGCACCGGCTGAGCCGGCCTCTCTCAGCGCTGCCAGACGCCGGCCAGGGTTGTCACATCGGTCAGGGTGGATACGTGGGCCAGCGTGTGCTCGAGGACCCGGTTGCCGTAGTCGGCATCGGTGGCCACAGAGCCGTCGGTGGGCACCACGACCTGGAAGCCCGCGTTGACCAGGTCGAACACTGTGTTGGGGACGGCCACGTTCAGCGATACGCCGACAACCACCACGGTGGCCACCGACTCGTTCCGGAGGAGGGGGATCAACTGGGTTCCCGACGCTGCCGACAGGCCGTGGGACCGGGACACCACGACGTCCACGTCGGCGTCGAATCCCAGCTCGGCTGCCGGTTCCACGGCCGCCGTCCCCTCAACCTGCTGGACTTCGGACTTCCGGGCGGCTGCGAACAGCCGCGAGTTCCGGTTTCCGCCCCACAGGTCTGCCCGGGACCGGAAGGTGCAGTGCACTACCCGGACCCCGACTGACCGGGCGGCGGCTGCCAGGGTTCCGAGACGGGCCAGCAGGTCGGCATCGGCCACAGCAGCGGCCACCGCGGGAATGCTGGACGCCGGCCCGACCACCCCGTTCTGGCACTCCACCACGCATAACGCGGTGTGGGCCGGGTCGACTAGGTCGGCTAGGTCCATCGTGGGTTCCCGTCTACTCGTATTTTGTTCCGGCCTCGCGCAAGACATCCAGCCATCGGGGGCCGGCGTCCGGCGCCAACTCCCCGGGACGGTAGGTCACCCGGTGCAGCGTCCCCGTCCACGGGAAGGTCCCGAACCGCTCCCGGACCTCCCAAGACACCGGGGAACGGCGGTCGATCCCTACGTCAATGCCCTGAAAGGGCGCCATGGCGGTCAGGGCCGGAAGGTTCCGGGCCCCGCCGGTGACTGCCCCGTCCACCCGGAGCTGTGCGTGGACGACAAGGTCTCCGACCGCCTCCACGGCCAGCACCACCGAGGTGGTCCCCGGGGCGACCGGTCCGCCGTCCACCTCTACTAACGAGCCGTAGCCGTTCCAGGCCAGCTGGAGCCACCCGTCCACTACGTAGAGGGCATAGCCGCCGCCCTGGTCGCCGTGGGCCACCAGCGTTCCGTGGTCATCAACCGCCACCTCGAGCGACACTTCGACCTCGAAGGAGCGGTAGTTGACGAGTTGTAGTGACCGGTACCGCTCGGTAGTCGGGCTGCCGGGTAGGAAGTGGGCCTCGGCGGCCGTCTCGGTGCTCCACGGGGGTCGCAGCAGGTTCTTCAGGTTGTTGCCCTCGTCGAGGGGAAACACCTGGTTGGCCCACGCCGCTTGCTCCCATGCCTCGACCAGCTCGGCCAGCAGATCGGGGTAGTCGGCGGCAAGGTTCTGACTCTCCGTCGGATCCTCGGCCAGGTTGTGGAGCTCCCACTCCTCCCCGCTGAACGGTGTCCGGGGCTTCCGGCAGACCACAGCCGACCAACCGTCCCGGTACATGCCGCGATGGCCCATCTGCTCGTAGTACTGCTCGGGGTGGGTGCTGGAGGCGTCCGGATCGTCCAGCGATTTCTGGAAGCTGGCCCCAGCGGGAGGTGGCACCGGCCGGCCGTCGCGCGCGGTGGGCAGGTCAACGCCCACCATCTCCAGGACGGTGGGAAGGAGATCGGTGATGTGCTGATACTGGCGCCGGATACCCCCTGCTCCAGGGAGGCCCGAGCCTTTCGACAGGATGAACGGAACCTGGTGTCCACCCTGGTGAGTGTTGATCTTGTAGAGGCGGAACGGGGTGCCCGACACCATGGCCCACCCCGACGGGTAGTGGGGCAAGGTCTGCGGGCCACCCATCAGGTCCATTCGGGAGTGGTCCAGCTCAACGGAGTCCAGGGGGTTGGGTCGGGTCTGGCCGATGAGGGTGCGGAAGTAGGCCGAGGTGCCGTTGTCCAAGCCTTCACGGCTCCCCCCGTTGTCGGAGGTGAATACCACGATGGTGTTCTCCCACTCCCCCATCTCCTCCAGGCCCGTCCGGAGCCGTCCTAGATTCTGGTCCACGTTGTCGACCATCCCGGCGAAGATCTCCTGGTAGCGGGCGAAGACCTCTTTCTCCGTCACCGTGAGCTCGTCCCAGGCCCGCACGGCGTAGTTCTCCTCGGTGTTCCGGGGCGGCAGAACCACGTCGTCGGCCATGATCCCCAGCTGCTTCTGGCGTTCAAAGCGGAGTCGCCGGACTTCGTCCCAGCCCGCCTCGTACCGGCCTCGGTACTTCTCGATGTCGGCCGGCTTGGCCTGCAGGGGGGCATGGACTGCTCCGTGAGCGAAGTACAGGAACCAGGGTGTCCGGGGGTGCCCGTCGCGTAGCTCGTGCACCATGCCTAGGGCCCGGTCGGTCAGGTCGTCGGTGAAGTAGTAGCCCTCGGGATAGTCGTCGACGTCCAGTGCCCGATTGTCCTCGTAGAGGCGGTGGGGCTGGTGGAAGTTCGTAAAGCCGTCCAGGATCCCGTAGAAGCGGTCAAAGCCCTTCTGGCACGGCCACCCGGTCCGGGGGCCGGCTTCGCTGAGTTCCGAGTCTGGGCACAGGTGCCACTTTCCGACCATGAGGGTGGACCATCCGGCATCGCGGAGTACCTCTCCCATGGTGACGGCGTCGTCCCGAATGGTCGCCGCGTAGCCGGGGAAGCCGGGCTCCATGTGGCATACGGTGCCCACGCCGGCCAGGTGGTGGTTCAGACCGGTCAGCAGGGAGGCCCGGGTGGGTGAGCACATCGGGTTGACGTGGAAGTTGGTGTAGCGCAGGCCGTCGGCGGCCAGTCGGTCAATGTTTGGGGTGTCCACCTCGGAGCCGTAGCAGCCCACGTCGCTATAGCCAAGGTCGTCCACCAGGACGACCAGTACGTTCGGGGCACTGTCCGGGGCGGTGGGCGGGCGTGTCCAGGCCGGGGTTGAGGTCGACATGATCCGTCCAACCTCGCCGGTGAATCCCGCGTAGGCGGCTGTCGGGTCGGCCGCTGTTTCGTCGGTGGTCATCGTGCTCCTGGGTGCGGCCGCCGCCGGGCCCGACCTGCGGTCAGGTGGTGGACGAACTTACCCCTCCCCTGGTGAGCCGACGGAGCCGGGACACCGGTAGCACCATGGCTGCACACACTGCAGCCATCAGGGCGAAGGCGCCGCCGAAGCCGGCAGACGTGTCGGCCACCCAGCCCATCACGAGGGGCCCAGTCACCCCTCCCACCTCGGCCACCGCGAACCACAGCCCGTAGGCCACCCCGATGTTGGTCGGCCCCACGGGCTCCGATTCCATGAGGGCCACCAGGACGAGGGGCACCAGGGCAAACCGTACTCCGGAGGCAACCACCGGTATCGGGTCCAGCGCTGTGGGCAGCGCCACCACGGCCAGGATCCCCACGGCCACCACGGCCAGCAGTACGACCATGGCTGAGGGCAGGCGCCGGCGGTCCGTCTGTTGCGGCACGACCAGCGAGGTAACCACCCCGACCAGGCCACTCAGGGCGACCCAGTTTGCGGCCGCCATGGGCGAGAAGCCGCTGTGTTCCCGCAGGGCTTCGGGCATCCAACCCCCTAGGCCGTGGCCGATGAAGAACACGCCGAGTCCTAGCACGAGCACGATGCGGACCTCAGGGCTGGCCAGCAGGGCACGCCGATCGCCAGAGCCGGCGGCCGGTGACCCGAGGCTGACCGGGGGCTCTGGGCCACGGCCCGAGACGACCAGCCAAACGCCCAGGGCCAGAACGATGAGGCTCGTCTCCACCACGATGGTCGTGCGCCATGACCCGGTGAGGGGCATGAGTACCGAGTTGGAGAGGACCAGGGTGGCCATGCCCCCGATGGCCGGCATGGTGCTGTACACCCCGATGGCCAAGCGCCGCTCGCGCTTGTCGGCGAACCACAGGCCGACGGCCTTTGGGGCGCCGGCCGAGATGAGGGGACCGCCGACGCCGAACAGAGCGATTGCCAACCAGAGCGATCCCAGCCCTCCGGCCGACGCCCGCAGGAACCCGCTGGCCGCCACCACAAGGGACCCCAGCACGATGCCCCGGCGCACGCCGAGGCGGTCCAGCAGCCGTCCGCCTGCCGGGGCGCTCACGATGTAGACGAGCTGCCACGCCCCGAGAGCCAACCCCATGGCGCTGCGGCTGAGGCCCAGGTCGGCCCGGACCTCCCCGACCAGCGGGGGGACCGACATGGCCACCACCCCGAAGGCGAAGTAGACGCCGCATACCCCGCTGAACAGCACCCACCGGTAGGGAGGGTGGAGGTCCTGGGCTGGTGTCACCGCCGGATGCTCGCACGGTCCGCCGGAGGGGGCCCGACCGGGTCCCCGGTTCCGGGGCCCCATCTGCGAACCTGTCGCCGTGGACGAGCTCCGGTGGACCGCTGACGACCTGCTGGCTTCCCGGTTGGACCGGCCCATCCTGGTCGTGGCCTTCCGCGGCCTCTTCGACGCCGCCGGCTCGGCCACCTCGGCCGTCGAGTGGCTGGTCGAGCGTCTGGACAGTTCAGAAATCGGCGATGTCGACCCGGAGACGTTCTTCGACTTCACCCAGGAGCGACCTATCGTGGAGTTCGACGGTCACGGAGTTCGACGGGTCCGGTGGGCCGCCAACCGGGTACTAGCCGTCCGGACCCCGGAGGGCCAACGCGACCTGGTGCTGGTGGCCGGCGTGGAACCGCACCTTCGGTGGCGAACATTCACCGAAGCCCTGCGGGAGGCAGCCGCCCGGACAGAGAGCCAGATGGTGGTGACCCTCGGGTCGATGAGCGGCATGTCGCCCCACTCCCGACCCCCGGCGGTCACCGGGAGTTCCACCAATCGAGATCTGGCCGAGCGCCTCGGCCTGGACAACCCCTCCTACCAGGGCCCAACCGGTGTGGTGGGGGTTCTGCTCGACACCATGGACCGGGCCGGGGTCCCGGCCATTTCCCTCCGAGTCTCGGTGCCGTACTACCTACCGGACTCCCCCAACCCGAAGGCCACCCGGGCCCTCCTGCGACGGTTCGAGCAGGTGACTGGGGTGGACACGGCCCATGCTGCCCTGGACGGGCCGGCCGCCGAGTGGCAGTTGCGGGTCGACCAGGCGGTAGCCGGCGATGAGGAGGTGACCGAGCACGTCCGTCGGCTGGAGTCCCAGGTGGACCGATCCGAGGACCTGATGCCACGGGGCGACGATCTGGCCGCTGAGCTAGAGGCCTTCCTCCGGGACCAAGACCAACGCCACTCCGACGAGGACTGAGCCGGTCCGGCGGGCCAGACTCCGCCCATGGACTTCGACGTGCTGCTCACCACCGTGAAACGAGAAGGGAGTGCCCTGCTGGCCGCTGTGGGCCGGGACCCGGGTGCCCCCGTTGAACACTGCCCTGACTGGGACAATGCCGCCCTGGCCGAACATCTCCGGACGGTCTGGACCTTTATGGCCACTCAGGTGTCGGCCGCCCGGCCCGAGAAGGCGAGCCGGCCCGATGCCGACGACGGGTCCACGGCCGCTGAGCGGCTCGACGCCCTGGTCCTCCTCCTCTCGGGGACCGACCCCGATGCTCCGTGCTGGAACTGGTGTCCCGAGGACGGCCGGACCGTGTCGTGGATGGTGCGGCGCATGGCCCACGAGAACTCGATGCACCGGTGGGACGCGGAGAACGCCGTCGGCGAGGCCGCGCCGTTCGATGGGGACCTGGCGCGCGACGCCGTGGACGAGATTCTCGATGTCGCCTGGCAGTACGGGATGAGGGGCCCAATCAGTGGGTACCCCACGTCGACCCTCCACCTGCACCGGACCGATGGCGAGGGTGAGTGGATGCTCTCGTCAGTCGACGACCATCTGGTCGTGGGCCACGAGCACGCGAAGGGGGATGCTGCGGTGCAGGGCACCGCGTCGGATCTGGCGCTGCTGGTGTGGGGACGCCGCCGACCGACCGTCGAGGTGTTCGGTGACGAGGCGGTCCTCGACGCCTGGCTGGCTCTGACGCCCTGACCGCTAATCCTTCTCGGTGCCGACGATGCCCACGAAGGACACCATTTCGCCTGGGTAGCCCCCGAGGTTGTGCACGAGGGCGCGGCTGCGGTCGGCCAACGTGCCGATCCTCCGCTCCTCGGGTGCCCGCCCCCGGAGTTGCAGCCACGCCTCGTAGTGCATGCGCAGGCCACTGGCTCCCACCGGGTGGCCGAAGCTCTTCAGCCCGCCGTCCGGGTTCACGGGTAGGTCGCCATCCAGGGCGAACGTCCCGTCCAGGACCTCGCGCCATGCGGTGCCTCGGTCGCAGAACCCGAGGTCTTCCATGAGGACAAGCTCGGTGGGCGTGAAGCAGTCGTGGACCTCGGCCATGGCCAGCTCGGCACGGGGGTCGGTGATCCCGGCCTGGGCATAGGCGTCGGCAGCCGACGCCGCACACTCGGGCAGCGTGGTGAAGTCGAACGACGGGTCGACCAGGCCGGAACCGTTGCCGGCCACCAGCGACAAGGCCTTCACATACAGCGGGTCGTCGCAGAGGTCGGCGGCCTGCTCGGCGGAAACCACGATGGCCGCTGCCGCCCCGTCTGCCACTCCGGCGCAGTCGAAGACCGAGAGGCGGCCGGCCACGGCGGCCATGTCGCAGATGACCTCGGCCGAGGTCTCCTGGCGGAACTGAGCCAGTTCGTTGCGAGCCCCGTTGTAGTGGTTTTTCTCGGCGATCCGCGCCACCACGTGGCGCAGATCGTCCTCGTCGATCCCGTACCGCTCGGCATAGGCGGGCAGGATGAGGCTGAACATGGCCGCCGCGGTGAGCGTGCGGTTGGTCCCGTCGGTGGGGATCGGGAAGGCGTTGAGGCCCTGGTAGCCGCCGTCCTTGACCTTCTCGGCACCGATGGCCACCGCCACGTCGTAGGCCCCGGAGGCCACCGCATAGCAGGCCTGGCGCAGCGCCTCCGAGCCGGTGGCGCAGTAGTTCTCGACCCGGGTCACGGGGCGGTTGTCCAGTCGGAGCGGGGTGGCCAGCGAGATGCCCGACGCCGAGGACTGCGAGGTTCCGTACCAGTAGGCGTCGATGTCGTCCTTGGTCATGCCCGCCGAGGCCAAGGCCAGGCCGTGGGCTTCGATCAGCAGGTCGTCCAGGGAGCGGTCCCAGTGTTCGCGAAACGGCGTACAGCCCATACCTACGATCGCTACCCGATCGCGGATTCCGTGTGAGGCCATGTCGTCGCTCCCCGCTCAGCCCCGGAGGGGCCGGCCTTTCCAGAAGTAGTTGTGCAGGCCGTCGGCCGTGAACAGCCGGCGGAACACCATCTCCACCCGGGTGCCGATCTCTACCTCCGACGGGTCCACGTCGGTCAGCTCGACGGGCATCCTCCCGCCTCCGTCGAAGTCAACTACGGCGAACACCACCGGCGGGCTGGGCGAGTAGGCCAGGCGGTCGACGGTGAAGGTGGCCACGGTGCCCTCGGCGTCGGCCATGGGCGCTGGTTCCATATCGTCGACCTCGCCGCTGGAGATCCCTACCCGCGACGGCGGGAGGTGGGTGATGCCGGTGGACCGGTCGGTGGAGCCCACGAAGCCGTGCTTCCAGTCGCTTCGCCGGGCGGCGGCCGACGACGACGGGCGGTTGGGCTCCGGTCGGTTGGGCGGCTGGACCTCTAGGAGGCCCCGCCAGGCCAGGTACAAGGCGTAGGACACGTCGGCCCGATCCTCAACTTGGTTTGCTACCGACCGGGTCGGCCGTCCAGCGGCCAGGGCGTCGGTGGCCCGGAAGAACAGGACCTCGCAGCCGTCGGCCAGCACGACGAGGGCCACTACGTCGCCCGGCGTCGCACCGTCGAGGACGTCGGCCAGCAGGAGCGTCGGATGGGCGGCACCGGCGTTCCCGACCGTGTCGGTCCGGTCTTCGGCGACGGCCACACCTAGGGCGGCGGCCGCCTTCTTGGTGGCCCGACTGTGCAAGCCGGCTACCGCGGCGACTGTCACGTCAGCGGCCGTCAGGTTGGTGGCCTCCAGGGCATCAGTCCAGGCCCGGTGGGCCAGGGGCAGGTAGGCCTGCTCACCGAACCGGGCCTCCCAGGTCCGGGAGTGTGCCTCGCCGGGGGTCCGCCATCGGTCGGTGAATTCGGCCGTGGCCGTGGCTCCTCCCAGATACTCGGCCAACAGCGGGCCGTCCTCGTCGGACCCGACCAGTACGGCTGTCGCGGCGTCGCCGCCGCCCCCGTCCTCGGGACCGGTAGGCAGGCCGACCCGGAGGTCGGAGGCCACCACCAGAGTGCGGTCGCCAGAGGCCAGGGCGGTGCGAAGGGCTCCGACCGCCGATCGGGGCGCTCCGCCGAAGTCCAGGGCCGGGACCGAGGCGTCCAGGCGTAGGGCGGCGTGGACGACTGTGGCGTTGGTCTTGTCCAAATAGGCGGGGGCGACCGTCGAAAACCAGAGGGCCCGGGGAGTGGGGGTACCGCCGGCCAGGGCTTGGCGGGCCGCCTCCACGCCCATGGTGGTGGTGTCCTCGTCGAACGAGGCGACGGCGCGGTGCCCGCGACCACCGCCGGCGCCCATCACCTCGGCGATGGCCGAACGGGCGAGACGCCGGTAGGGCACGTGGGCGCCGTAGGCGAGGATCCCCCGTGTGCCGTTCATGCTCTCCTCCCGTCCGGTGGCTTCCCTACGGGCGGTGTCGCCACCGGCCCGCACAAATCTGACGAACCGTCAGATTCTAGGGGGGTGGACGGTGGAACCGCGAGTTCCGGTCCGGAAGCCTGTCATTCCAGGGCAGATCGCTTGGATGGGGCGCACCTCCGGGGTTCCGGTACGGTAGGGATCTGACACACCGTCAGATCCCACGACCCACCGCACGGCGACCTATGAACTTCGACTTCTCCCCCGAACAGGAGGCCTTCCGGGCCGAGGTCGAGGCGTTCCTGGACGCCAACGACGACCCTGAGGTGTTCGACCCAACCCGGGAAAACATGGCCCAAATCGTCGACACTCCCAAGCGTCGGGCCCTTATGAAGAAGTTGGGCGAACAAGGTTGGCTAGGTATCACCTGGCCCCGGGAGTACGGCGGCCAGGAGGGCGATGGTGTCTACGAGTACATCCTCAACGAGGCCCTGGCCGCCCGGGGTGGCCCCCAAATCGGCAAGGGCGTCGGCATCATCGGCAAGACCCTGATCGCCCACGGTTCGGAATTCCTCAAGGAGGAGTTCCTCCCAAAGATCCTGACCAACGAGGTGGAGTTCGCCGTCGGCTACAGCGAACCGGAGGCCGGGTCGGATGCCGCTGCCATGAAGCTCAAGGCCACTGAGACCGAGGGCGGCTGGATTCTGAACGGCCAGAAGACCTGGACCACCTCGGCCCACTTCGCCGAGTGGTACTGGGTGGGCGCCCGCACCGACCCGGACGCCCCGAAGCATTTCGGCATCACTCTCTTCCTGGTCCCAATGGATCACCCCGGGATCACCGTGCAGGGCATCTGGACTATGGGCGACGAGCGCACCAACGACGTGTTCTTCGACGACGTGTTCGTCCCCGAGGAGTACGTGGTTGGCCAGCTCAACCACGGCTTCCAGTACATCTCCCAGGCCCTCGACCTGGAGCGCTTCACAATGTTCACCTTCTCGCCAGTGAAGCAGCGCCTGGACCTGCTACTCGACCACGTTCGCACGACCACCCGGGACGGCCAACCGCTCAGGGAGGACCCGAGGGTGCGGTCCCGGATCGCCCGCCTAGCCACCACGGCGGCTGTCGCCCACGGCATGGGCCTCCGGGTGGTGGACGCCTCCATGAAGGCCGAAGCCGGCGGTGGGGCCCCACCCACCATCGAGGCTTCGGAGTACAAACTGTTCACCACTGAGTTCTCCAAAGTGCTGGCCGACGCCTCCATGGACTTGGGAGGACCTGGGACCCAGCTACGGGTAGGCACCGTCGAGGCCCCCATGGTCGGGCGGGCCGAGTCCACCTACCGCTACACGGTGCTGGACACCATCGGAGGGGGCACCTCAGAGGTCCAGAAGAACATCATCTCCCGGCGGGGCCTCGGCCTCCCGAAGAACTTCTAGGCCCGGACCGTGGTCGACCGCCCCCTTCTCGACGGTGTGACCGTCCTGGACCTCGCCTCGGTAGGACCCGCTGTACGGGCCTCGCGGTGGCTGGCCGACTGGGGAGCTGACGTGGTCAAGGTGGGGCCCGTCCCCCGGGACGCCGGGGTGCAGATAGTGCCGCCCCCCTACGCCTACAGCGCCCATCGGGGGATGCGCCGGGTGCTCCTCGATCTCAAGTCGGACGGCGGTCGGGAGGCCTTCCTGCGCCTGGCCACCACGGCTGACGTGGTCATCGAGAGCTTCCGGCCTGGGGTAGTAGACCGGCTGGGCATCGGCCACGAAGCCGTCAGAGCCCGGAATCCGGGGATCGTCTACTGCTCCACCACCGGCTACGGCCAGAGCGGCCCCCGCGCCGGCTGGGCCGGCCATGACCTGAACTACCTGGCCGTCGGCGGCTACCTCCACTGCTCAGGACGCGACTGCGACGGCGGACCGGCCCTACCTGGAGCCACGGTGGCCGACAGCGCCGGGGGCGGCCTCCAGGCGGTGGCTGCCATCTGCGCTGCCCTGGCTGCCCGAGCCGTGACCGGAGAGGGCACTCGCCTGGACGTCTCGATCGCCGACGGCGTCCTGTCTCTCATGTCTCTGGCCGTCGACGAGTACCTGGCCGAAGGAACCCGGCCCGGCCCCCGCCATGGCCTGCTGACCGGGCGGTACGCCTGGTACGACGTCTACCGGGCGGCCGACGACGGATGGCTGGCCGTGGGCGCCATCGAGCCCCACTTCTTCGCCAACCTCTGCCGAGCCCTGGGGTGCGACCGGTGGATTGACCACCAGTACGACGACGAAGCAATCGACGCCATGCGGTCCGACTTCGCCGCCGCCTTCGCCCGACGCAGCCGAGATGAGTGGGTGGCTGACCTCGGACCGGCCGACACCTGCGTGTCAGCCGTCCACGACATCACCGAGGTGGTCGACGACGAGCAGTTCCGGGCCCGGGGCCTATTCACCGAGGTCGTTCATCCGACGGCTGGCCTGATTGCCCAGGTAGCCGCCCCCCTGGCCGGTCAGGTTGACGCCACCACCCTGGCCGTCCACGACCAGGCGGTCCCGTGCACCGAGGAGGTCCTAGGTGCCGTCGGCTTCTCCGACGACGAGCTGTCGGTCCTGCGGGCCGAGGGGGTAATCGCATGACCGCCCCGATCCCCGATGCCCTGACCCCCGTCCCTGAAGAGGTAGAGGCCCGGATCGGCGTCGTGCAGTACGAGGAGGAGGGTGGCTTTCCCGTCGAGCACGGCTACGTCTGGACCACATGTGCTTCGGTCCAGAACGGAAACCCGCTGTTCTGGGACGAGGACATGGCCACCGACCTCACCGGCGGTCCTATCGCCCCGCCGACCATGCTCTCGGTCTGGTTCCGTCCCCACCACTGGTCCCCAGGGCGATCCGAGCCGGCGGTACCGCTCCAGGCCCACTTCGACCTCAAGGAGAATCTGGACCTCCCCGAGGCCATCATCTCCTCGAATACCAACACCTTCCACGAGCCGGTCCGCATCGGCGACCGGGTGCGGTCCCGGCAGATCCTTCGGTCAGTTAGCGAGCCAAAGACCACACGGCTAGGGCACGGCCGGTTCTGGACCATCGACGTCGAGTACCTCAACCAGGACGATGCTCTCCTGGGTGTGGAGTCCTACACGGCCTTCGGCTATCGACGGCCCGAGGAGGCAGGGCCCACCGACCCGGAGGAGGACGACTGATGGCCACCCGACTCCTCCACGGTGACGTGACGGCCGGCGACCGGCTCCCCGACCTGGGCCACGACGTCACAGCCACCACGGTGGTGCTCGGTGCCCTGGCATCGAGGGACTGGCGCCCCATGCACCACGACCGCGACTTCGCCGTGCACCGGAACGGCACCCGGGACATCTTCCTCAACACCCCGAACCAGGCGGCGTGGTTCGAGCGCTACGTCACCGACTGGACGGGGCCCACCGGCCGGCTAGGCCGCATGACCTTCCGCATGAATACCCCGGTGTTCCCCGGAGACCGCATGGCCTTCTCGGCCACCGTCACCGGGACGGCGGTCGACGACGCCGGCTGCGGCTGGGTCGACCTGGACGTGTCCCTGCGGGTAGGTGAGGTGGTGGCCACCACGTGCGTCGCCCGGGTGTCCCTCCCTCGAGACGCCGATGACAACCCCTGGTCGCGCCGCGGCGACGACTGGCGCCCCTAGGAGTCCGATGGATCTGGCCTTCACCGACGAACAGGACATGCTGCGCGACGCGGTCCGCGGCCTCTGCGCCGACGCTGCCGACACCGTGCGGTCCTTGGAAGACGACCCGAAGGGCTACGACGACGGATTCTGGAACCAGCTGGCCACCATGGGCCTGACCGGTCTGATGCTCACCGAGCAACACGGGGGCTCGGCCATGGGCCTCCTGGACGCCGTTGTCGTCTACGAGGAGTTCGGACGCAGCCTGGTGCCATCGCCCCACCTGGCGTCATCCGTGGTGGCAGCCGGGATTCTGGCCGGTGCCGGTTCGCCCTCCCAGCAGGCTGAGTGGCTGCCCCTCCTGGCCGCCGGCGAAGCCATCCTCGTCCCCGCGTGGCTGGAGCCCGACAACGGGTCCGGACCGACCGGAGTGCAACTGGAGGCCCGTCCTGACGGCGACACGACGGTCCTGACCGGCACCAAGCGCCACGTGCCCTTCGCCTCGTCGGCCGATCGCCTGGTTGTGGTGGCCCGCACCGGAGATGACGTCGACCTCTACTTGGTGGACCCGGCCGCCGACGGAGTGTCGCTGACCCTGCAACAGACGGTGGCCGGCGACACCCAGTACCGGGTCGACCTGGACGGCGTGCGTATCCCGACCACCAACCGGATCGGCGACTCCGGAACCGGCTGGGACACCTGGCACACCGTGATGCTCGACACCATGGTCCTGGTGGCCGCTCTGGCAATCGGGGCCGCCCAGGCCACCCACGCCCTGACCACCGACTACGCCCGCGAACGACACCAGTTCGACAAGCCGATCGGCTCCTTCCAGTCGATCAGCCACTACCTGTCCGACGGGATCACGGCCATCGAGGGAGGTCGGGTGCTCGTGCACCAGGCGGCGTGGGCTCGGGACCAGGGACGGGACGTCACCACGCTGGCCCCCATGGCCAAGCTGTTCGCCACCCAGACCTGCCGGGACGTGACCGGCGTGGCTATCCAGGTCCACGGCGGGATGGGCTTCACCGTGGAGTGCGACGCCCAGCTCTATTTCCGACGGGCCAAGTCATGGCAGCTCAACTGGGTTGGACCCGAACGGCTTGAAGAGCTGATCGCTGCCGGAATCCTGGACTGACCCCCGGCTAACACCTGCCCGACCGACCCGCCTAGCCTCGCCAGGCCGGCCTCTGGTGGGGCCAGCAATCGGGGGGACGCCATGGGTACGTCGTGGATTATCGAAGGGACGGTCGACCCGCGTTGGCCGATCAACACCCGGGGCAATGTGGGGGAGGTCTTCCCCGAGGTGCTCACCCCCCTGTCCTACCGGTTGGGTGTCATCGCCGCCGAGAAGGCGTGGCGCGACGCCTACGCCGAACTCGGCGTGACCCAGGCGAGCGACTTCTCGGGCGACGATCCGGTGATCATCGGGTTGTACGGCGGCTACGCCTACCTCAACCTCTCCTACCTCAGGATCCTGGGCGTGCGAGCCCCCGGCTCCTCAGCCGAAGCGATCGACATCGCGTTCTTCGGCGAGGGCGACCCTCCGCCCTACGAACCCCGCAAGGGCGACCGCAGCCTGCTGTCGTCCCTGCGAATCCTGCGGTCGGTCCTTGGTGCCCTGAACACCCGATCTATGCCGCCCATGGTGTCCGACAGCTTCGCCAGGGCCGAAGCCCACCGTGCCCGATGCCCGTCACTGGACGCTCCGGATGCGGAGTTGATGGCCCACCTCCATGCCTTCCCTAAGGCTTTCGGACCGGCCTTCCACAACCACATGCTCTCGTCGGGCCTGGCTTCGATCGTGACCGGGATGCTGGCCGACGCATGCGTGGCAGCCGGCGAGCCCGGGCTCGTCACCCACTTGGTCGGGTCGGCCGGGGACGTGAGGTCAGCCGAATACTCCCGGGACCTCTACTCCATTGCCCGGGCGGTACAGGGCCAGCCGGCCTTGGGTGCCGCGTTCAACCTCGGCGTGGACGGCCTTTTGGACAGAATCGCCGGCGACCAGGCGGCAGCCGACTTCCGGGAACGGTTCGCGGCATTCACGGCCACCCACGGTCACCGCGGACCCAACGACTGGGAGCTCTCGTCGCGGAACTGGGAGAACACCCCCGAGCTGGCTCTGGTGGCCATCGACCGAATGCGCCTCGCCGACCACGATCTGGACCCGGCGACTCGCCTGGCCGGCGACGACGCCCGACGGGCTGCGGCCGTCGACGTGGTACGCCCCCACGTCAAGGGGCTCGACCGACGGAACTTCGACAAGGCGCTGCTCGCTGCCCCCTGGTGGGCCCAGGCCCGCGAAGCCACCCGCGACCGGGCCATCCGCCTCGGGGCACCCACCAAGCGCGTCTACCGGGAACTGGTGCGGCGGGCCGCCGAGCGGGGTGGGGATCCCGACCCCACCCGGGTTGCCCTACTGGATCCGATCGATGAGCTGCCCTCCTATCTCGCCGATCCAGCCTCCTTTGCCGGGACCCTGGCCGAACGCGGGGCCCTGTATGACCGCTACACGGCGGTGGAGCCCCGTTTCTTCATCACCGGGCAGCACGAGGTCCCGACCATCGAGGCGTTGGAGGCCGACTACGCATCGCGGCCCCGGAGCGAGCCGGCACAGCCAGGAGACGTGCTGACCGGGGCGTCGGGATGTCAGGGCGTGGCCCGGGGACGGGCCCGGGTGGTGATGGACCCGGCCGACGCCGTCGACCTGGAGCCCGGCGAGGTGCTTGTGGCCCCCATCACCGATCCGGCGTGGACGCCGCTGTTCCTGCCCTCGGCCGCAGTGGTGGTCGACGTGGGGGCGCTGATGAGCCACGCGGTGATCGTGTCGCGCGAGCTTGGTATCCCGTGCGTGGTCTCCGTGGAGAATGCCACGGAACGGATCCCAGACGGCGCCCTAGTCGAGGTTGACGGAACGACTGGAACGGTCACCGTCCTGGAACACTGAGTAGTCGGATCCCGAAGAGCCGGGACCGGTGACCCGAGCGACTCAGCTGGGGACGCCGACCGGGCAAGACACGCCGGTCCCCCCGATGCCGCAGTACCCCGAAGGGTTCTTGGCCAGGTACTGCTGGTGGTAGTCCTCGGCGTAGAAGAACTCGGAACGGACCAGGACCTCGGTGGTGACCTCGCCGAAGCCAGCGGCGGCCAGCCGGGCGGCGTAGGTCTCCCGGGTGGACTGGGCGACAGCCCGTTGGGCGTCGTCAGCCACGTAGATCCCTGACCGGTACTGGGTGCCCACGTCGTTGCCCTGGCGCATGCCCTGGGTGGGGTCGTGGTTCTCCCAGAACACCCGCAGGACGTCGGCCAGCGACAGCACGCCGGTGTCATAGGCCACCAGGACCACCTCGTTGTGCCCGGTCATCCCGGAGCACACCTCCTGGTAGGTGGCGTTCGGGGTGTAGCCCCCGGCGTAACCCACGGCAGTGGTCCACACGCCGGGGGTCTCCCAGAACTTCCGCTCGGCACCCCAGAAGCAGCCCATGCCGAGGACCACGGTGTCCACGCCGTCCGGGAACGGCGGCACCATCGACCGGCCGTTGAGGTGGTGGGTCGCTGGCACGGCCACGGCCTGGTCCCGCCCCGGGAGGGCGTCAGCGGGATCGGGGACGGTCAGCAGTCGGTGTCCGAAGGCCATGGTCAAATGCTACGGCTACCGAGTCAGATGGTGAAGGCCAGGCGCTCGGCTAGCTGGCGGGCCAGGACGAGGTCGCCGCCGAGGGCCACCCGCCCGTCCTCGATGAGGGGCACCGGATCCACTCGGCCCCCGGTCAAGGCCAGCCAGTCGTTGGACGATAGGGCAAGGGTCGCCGTGGGCTCGCCGTCCAGTTCCTCGACCACCCGGGCCCGGCCGTCGACGGCCACCCGGATGGTGGCGGCCACTGGACCGGTCAGGGTGATCTCCACCCGGCTCCCGTCGGGCGCTCCGGCCTTTTTGCCGATCACGAAGCCGGCGGCCGTGGTGACCTCGGCCACCGACATCTCGGCCGGTCGCCCCCCTGCACAGGACGGGTGGCCGAGCGGGGCCCGGCAGTCCTCAAGGTGCAGCCACGAGTCATAAATCCGAACGTGCATGAAGCGCAGGTACGGCACCTCACCCACCGGCGACCAGCCAACCTTCAGGATCTCGTCGTCGGACATGGCGTGCAGTTGTCCGAGGCGCTCGGCCGACACGGTCTGGAACTTGGCTAGGACCTCCGGCCCCGACAATGGACGCATCGACTCCACCCACCGCTCGTTGCCTTCGGCGACCGGGTTCTTCAGGTGCTCGGTTGGGTACTCGACGTCTGGCGCCTCGTAGCCCTGGAGCATGCGCTCGGTGCCGATGAGGTGGGCCAGGTTGTCCTGGACAGTCCACCCCGGGCAGCGGCTCGGCGTGGCCCAGTCGTCCCCGGACAGGCCGTCCGCCCAGCCCGACCAGGTGGACCAGATCTCCTCCAGCCCTCCCAGGATCTGTCCTCGGTCCAGGTCGATCTCCACCGTCGCCTCCGGCATCTAGGGGGTCGGATTGGCCACGGTGTCCCACTCCCTGGCCTCGAGGTAGGGCTGGAACACCCGGCCGACGGCGGTCAGGTCGGCCTCGGTCTTGGGCCGTTGCAGTTCGAAGAAGTGCGGGAACTCCAGCCAGCCCACCACGAGGTCCCACAGCCTGTCGGCGGCCTCGCCAGTCGGGGGGTCGATGAGCACGGGACCGAACAGCTTGCGGGACTTGTCCTCGTCGGCGCCCGGGAAGACCAGAGTCGGCACACCCCAGCCGCCGAGGGACACCACCCGATCGTGGTCGGACCGGACATCGTCGTGGGTGGTTTCGTCGGCCAGCGCTTCGTCAACAAGGCTCGGGTCGAGGCCCATCTCAGCTAGTAGATCCTGGGCTACTTCGGGCCGGTGGGGCTTACGGCCCTCCACGTGGAGGGCCGTTCCGGCCCGCAGGTACCAGGCGTCGCCGAGGGCCGGGTCCTCTCGCTTGAGTAGGGCGCCGACCCGCATCATCGACCACCCGTAGGACCAGTCCCGTTCCCACGGGTGCTTCTTCCCTTCGACGAGGTTGATCTCCTCGAGGCTGAAGAACCGCCAGTCCACCTCGAGACCCTGCCGGTCCCGGACGTCGCGCATCCACAAGGACGTCTGGTAGGCCCACGGACAGATCACGTCGAAGTGGAAGTCCACCCGGGTCGGTCGGTCGCCCATGGATCGAGCCTCGCACAGGGTGGGCGGTCGGGCCCCAGCCGGGCTGTCGCTGTTCAGGTTCCCGGGAGCCGCAGCTCGTGCCGGACCACCTTGCCGAGGGCATTGCGGGGTAGGGCATCCACGGCTACCACCTGGCGGGGCAGCTTGTAGGAGGCCAGATGGTCTCCGGCGTAGGAGCGAAGGTCGGCCGCCGTCGGGCACTCCCGTCCGTCAACTGGCACCACCCAGGCCACCACCTCCTCGCCCCACTCGGAGGACGGCACCCCGGCTACTGCCACCTCGGCCACCGCTGGGTGGCCGGCCAGGACGTCATCGACCTCCCGGGGATAAACGTTTAGGCCACCGCTGATGATGAGCTCCTTCACCCGTCCCACGAGAGACAGGTAGCCGTCACCGTCCACCGCGGCAAGGTCCCCGGTCCGGAACCACGGTTCGTCGCCGTCCTCCGCGAAGGCCTCAGCCGTGGCTTCGGGCCGCTCCCAGTAGCCGGCGAACACGTTCGGCCCCCGGACCAGCACCTCGCCGGTTTCCTCGGCCAGCTGCACCTCCACGCCTGGCAGGGGGAAGCCCACGGCACCCGGACGACGTTCGCCGTCGAACGGATTGGACACCAGCATCACCGTCTCGGTCATGCCGTACCGCTCCAGCACGGCCACCCCGGCCTTGGCGGCCAGGCGGTGGTGCAGGTCGGCGGCCAGGGGGGCCGAGCCGGCTACGCACAACCGGAGCGCTCCGAGGTCGGCCACCCGAGGATGGTCGGCTAGGCGGTGATACATGGTCGGAACGCCGAAGAACATGGTGCAGCGGTGATCGGCCAGGCCGCCGAATACGGCACCAGGAGCGAAGCCGGCCTGCAGGACGGCCGAGCCTCCGGCCAGCAGGGTGCCGTGGAGGCCCACTCCCAGGCCGTGCATGTGGAATAGCGGCAGGCAGAGGAGCAGGCGGTCGGCGCCGGTCCAACGCCAGGCCACGACCACCGACCAGGCCCCGGCCAGCAGGTTGGCCTGGGTGAGCACGGCACCTTTGGGCCGCCCGGTGGTGCCTGAGGTATACCCGAGAAGGGCCGGATCACTGGGAGTCGCGCGGTCCAGGCGATCGCCGGGGTCGCCGTCGGGTAGGTCCACCGCGGTGTCGGCCACCAGGAGGTCGGGGACTAAGCCGGCCAGCAGGTCGGCCCAGCCGTCGTGGTCGACGAGGGCAGCCCGCGGGGCGCAGTCCCCGACCAGGTGAGCCAGCTCCGCCTCTCGGTAGCCGCCGTTGACGGGCACGACCACCAGGCCGGCCCGCAGGCACGCCACGTGCACAGCGGCCAGGTCCACTGACGACGGCCCAGAGACCAACACGCGGTCCCCGGCCTCCACGCCAGCGGCTAACAGACGGCCAGCGAGCCGGACCGTGTGGTCGAGGAACTCCCTCCGGCCTACCCACCGTGTCCCGCCAGCTCCCCACGAACCATGGAGCAGAGGCCGGTTGGGATCATCGGAGAGGGTCGAAGCCCAGGCGCCGACCAGCGTGCCCGGCTCCGGAAGGTCGAACGGGGCACCGTCGGTGTGCTCGGTCCACGGCCGGGGCTGGTCCACCCGGCGGACCGTACCGGGCCTGTCGGGCTTGACCCGGAACGACGATTCAACAATACTAATGAATGGTATTACTACCTGCCGGACCACCGGTCTCGGCCCGACCTCAGGAGCACCCGATGGAGTTCGGCATCTTCAGTAACGGCTATACCCCCGGGCCGGCCGCCCACGACTCCGAGAGCGAGCACACCGAGCTCCTCCGAGAGGCCGAGTACGCCATCCTGGCCGACAAGCACAACTGGAAGTACATCTGGTTCGGCGAGCACCACGGCCTGACCGAGTACAGCCACATGTCGGCCCCCGCCCCAGTCATGGGCTGGGTGGCCGCCCAGACCGACTACATCCACATCGGCTCGGCCATCACCAGCCTGCCGACCAACAAGGAACACCCGGTCCGCATCGCCGAACGGGCAGCCATGCTCGACCACGTCACGAACAACCGGTTCGAGTTCGGCACGGGTCGAGGTGCCGGCAGTCACGAGTTGCGCACCTTCAACGTCATGGACCCCAGCGAGACCAAGGCCCAGTGGGACGAGGTCATCCGCGAGATCCCTCGCATGTGGGAGCAGAAGGACTACGACTTCGACGGGGAGTTCTTCACCGTGCCGACCCCCCACAACATCCTCCCCAAGCCCTACGGCAAGGGCCACCCGCCGCTTTGGGTGGCCTGCGGTAACCCACCCACCTTCGCTAAGGCCGGTTCCCTGGGCATCGGTGCCATCGCCTTCAACTTCGAACCCATCCACAACCTCAGGGGCAGGGTGGAGGCCTACAAGGAGGCCATCCAGGACCCGGTCGAGCAGATCGGCCAGTTCAGGAACGACAACGTGATGATGACCAACGCCTGCATCTGCCTGGAGGACCGAGAGGAGGCCCGCGCCGTGGCCAAGGCCAAGGGGCGGGGCTATCTGGTGACCATGGTCAACATGTACCACGACACCATGCCTAAGTCCCCGGATGCCATCACCTGGCCCGACCCGCCGGTCGACCCAGGTTGGACTGACGAGCTGCTGGACCTGGCCATCGACGGTGGCTACATGCTGTGCGGCAATCCCGAGGAGGTCAGCGAGCAACTGAACCGGTACCAGGAGGTGGGCTGTGATCAGGTGGTGTTCGGACTTCCCACCGAGGGTCTAACCCATGACCAGACCTTGGAGATGATCGAGCTGTTCGGCGATCGGGTCATCCCGGAGTACGACGGCGACCGTACCCACTCCACCGACCGGTACCGAGCCGAGGCTCGCCGGCGGTACCCGGACTTCCAGTACGCGATCCCAGAGGACATCGACGTGTCGGTCATCCCGACCACCGCCCTGCTCCCCCTGGGCTAGGTCCGGAAACTGACTCTGGAGGTCCCGTGGCCCGCGACGGAAGCGAGACCCGGGCCCGGCTGCTGGCCGAGGCTGAACAACAGTTCGCCGAGGTCGGCATCTGGCAGGCGGCCATGGGCAACATCGTCCGGTCCGCCGGTCAGCGCAACACCTCGGCACTCACTTACCATTTCGGTTCCCGGGAGGGCGTGCTGGACGCCATCCTGGCTGAGCACGGCAACCCCGTCGACACCCACCGCGGCGAACTGCTGGCCGCTCTCCGGTTGGAGCCGACGCCACCGGCCGACGTCCGCCCTCTGGTCTCGGCTCTGGTACGACCGATGACCGCCGTCCTGGCCTGCCCTCGGGGCCGCCGATACGTCCGCATCGTGGCCCAGTTGTCGGACCGGTTCCCGGCCTGGCAGAACGTCCCTGGAGGAGTCGACCAGACCCACCTCACCGAGGCATTGATTGAATTGGAGGCCCGGGCTGACGGGCCTGACTCGACGATTCGTAGCGCCCGCCTGGTGGCCATGATCCGCCTCATGACCTCGTCGCTGGCCGCTCGGGCCGTCACCCTCGACTCGGGAGCCGCCCCGCTCCTCGATGACTCGTCCTACGAGCAGGACCTGACTGACGTCCTGGTCGGAGTGCTGACCACCCCAAGCACCCTCGTGGCCTGAGCCGACTAGCACTACCAGCAGTCCCGTCCGTCCGGCTCGGAACGCTAGAGCGGCGATGCGGGCCCTCTCTCAGGACCGCCCGCCAATGGCGGGATGTTCGACAGGCTGGGTCGGTCTCAGTTTCGTGGCTCGGCCTCGGTTCCACTCCGAGTCCACAGGACCGGGAAGAGGGGATGGTCGAGGGGACAGCCGTCGTCTAGCTCCTCGACGAGTCCAGGGAAGGGAGGCGACGTCGGCCACGAGCGGGAAGCGTGGACCATGTCGTCGCCTAGGAAGCGGACCGACAGGACACGCCTCCGGGTCGTTCCGCCCACCCCGCCCGAACCATGCACGGTCAACATGTTGAAGAAGACAGCGTCGCCCGGTTCAAGCGCCCACCCAATGACCGGCCACCGCTCGGGATCGGCGTCAAAGTCAGGGATTTCAGCGAGGCTGCCCTCCGGGAACCAAGCGGCCCGGTCGTCAAGGAAGGTCCGAGGCATATACCAGGGTCCACGGTGGGTGCCGGCAATAAAGCGAATGGCGGCCGACCGGTCCACTGGGTCGACCGGGAACCACATGCTGGCATTCTGATGGCCGTTCACGTTGTAGTAAGGAAGATCCTGATGCCAACGGGTGTGCTGTCGGGTTCCAGGCTCCTTCACCAGGACGTGGTCGTGGTACAGACGCACGGTGCTCGACTCCGTCAGGGTGGCGGCGATCCGTGCAGCAGGCGACTCGCGGATGAACTGTTCCATCTCTGGGATCCGGTCCCAGTTGCAGAAATCCTCGACGAAGGCCCCGTCGTCCTGGGAGCTGGCCCGCTTGGCCAGTGGCGAGAGGTCGGCCAAGTTGGCCTCGATGGCCTCCGTGGCCCAACGAAGGTGTTCGTCGCTGAAGGCCTGGCGAACACAGACCGCGCCGTCTCTCCGGTAGTCACCCTCGAGGATCACCGGTCGGACGGCCCTCTCGTGTCCAGCAGTTCAGGCCCCAAGTCGCCTACCGACGCCGCTCCCACCAGGGCCATGGTTCGTTCGGTCCCCAACCGCAACAACTCCAGCACGTGGTCCACGCCAGCCTCGCCAGCCGCCGCTAGGGCGTAAAGGAACAGGCGTCCTCCCATGGTGGCCGTGGCCCCGGCCGCTACCGCCTTAACGATGTCGGAGCCTCGGCGCACTCCGCCGTCACACACCACCTCGATCCGCCCACCGACCGCCGCCACCACGTCGGGCACCAGGTCGAAGGGGGCTGGCGCCGAATCAAGCTGACGGCCTCCGTGGTTGGAGAGCACCACCCCCTCCACGCCGTGCTCAACGGCCAGCTGGGCGTCCGCGACAGACTGGATCCCCTTGACCAAGACCGGACCGTTCCAAATCGACCGGAGCCAACCCACGTCGTCCCACGACAGGCCGTGGTCGAACTGGGCATTCATATAGCCCGCCAGGTCCACAGCCCGACGCCCGTCGCCCGGACCACCCTTCCCGTCGGCCAGACCCTCCACGTTGGCGAACCGGATCGGCTCGGAGCGCAAAAACCGCCACGTCCAACCGGGTCGTCGGATCCCGTCCAGGAAGGTGCCGGGTCCAATCTCGGGCGGCAGGGTCAGGCCCCGGCGGATATCACGCTCACGGCGGCCCAGCACCGCGGTGTCAACGGTCAGACAGAGTGCCTCAAATCCCGCAGCGGCTGCCCGGTCCACCAGGCGTCGGATGAGGTCCCGGTCGCGCCAGGCGTACACCTGGAACCACAGGCGGGCTCCCGGTCCGGCCACCGCCGCACACTCCTCGATCGACCGGGTACCCATGGTGGACAGGGTGAATGGAATCCCGGCTCGGCCGGCCGCCCGGACCACAGCCAACTCGCCGGCCGGATCGGCGATCCGGGTGAACCCGGTGGGAGCCAGTACCAGGGGGAAGGCCAACGGCCGACCCAGCAGGGTGGTGGACGGATCCAGGGTGCCTAGGCCCCGGAGGACCCGGGGCCGGAACGTCGTGGCTCGGAAGGCCTCCACGTTTCGAGCCAAAGCCAGCTCGTCTTCGGCGGCACCGTCGATGTAGTCGAAGACTCCGGCTGGCAGGCGTCGCCGAGCCAGGTTCCGCAGGTCGTCCACGTTGGCCGCTGCCCGCAGGCGTCGGGCGGTCCGGTCCCGCTCCGGGCGCCGAAGCCGCACCACGGCCCGGAGCGTGCGGAGCATTCCCATGGCGGAGGGTGGTGGGCCGGCGCTCAGGCGCCCGCCTCACCGGCCTTCTTCCGCTCGTAGATCTCGCGGCAGGTCGGGCACACCGGGTAGCGGTCGGGGTTCCGGTTCGGGACCCACACCTTGCCACAGAGGGCCACGATCGGCTTCCCGGTCACCGCTGACTTCACGATGTCGGTCTTGCGGGCGAAGTGGGCGAACCGGTCGTGGTCGCCGTCGTCCAGGGTGGGCTCGACGACCGTCTCCGTCGGGGTGGCCGTCTCCGGTCCGGAGAGCTGAACAGGACTATTTCCGCGGTCGGTCACCGGTTCCTCTCAGCCGTCCGACCCGTCCAGCCGGGCCAGTTTCTCCACCCGGCCGACGTGGCGACCACCCTCAAACCCGGCATCCAGCCAGGCCCGGAGGACGTCGACGGCTGCCTCGGCATCGATCAGGCGCTCGCCAAGGCACAGGACGTTGGCGTCATTGTGCTCCCGTGCCAGACGGGCCGATTCGGCGTCCTGCGCGGTGGCCGCCCGGATCCCCGCGACCTTGTTGGCCGCCATGGCGATGCCGATCCCCGAGCCGCACACGCAGACCCCCAGATCGACGTCGCCGTCAGCCACGGCATGGCCCACCGCGGCACCGAAGTCCGGGTAGTCGACCTGGTCGGTGGAGTGTGCGCCAAGGTCCAGGACCTCGTGGCCCAGGTCCCTCAACTCGTCGGCCAGCAGCTGCTTGAGTGCGTATCCGGCGTGGTCGGACCCGACGGCGATGGCGTACATGGCGGCGAGGCTACCCGTCGACCGCTCTCCGGATCACCGCCGTTCGACGGCCTCCACGGAGACCCCGGCCCGTTTGAGGTCACCCTCGGTGATGGCTCCTCGGCGGACCACCCGTACCGGGTGGGCGGTGAGGTCGACCACGGTGGATGGCTCTCCGGTGCATGGTCCTCCGTCTAAGACCAGTAGGCCACCGCCCAGCGCGGCAGCTGCCCCGGCGGCCGTGTCCGGGGTCGGCTGCCCTGTCCGGTTGGCCGAAGTAGTGGCGATTGGGCCGACCTCGACGGCGATAGCCCGGACCAGGTCGTGGTCGGGCCACCGCACCCCGACCGTCGCCCCTCCCCCCTCGGTCGTCCCGTCGCCCAGGAAGAGGTCATCGTCTCGGTCACCGCGACGGTGTCCGACCACGGTGAGCGGACCAGGCCAGAAGGCCGTCGCCAATCGTTCGAACCGGTCGTCGGCCTCCACCAGCGCTCGGGCCTGATCGCCGTCGGCCACCAACACGGCCACGAGGCGTTCGGGGGGGCGACCCTTTCGTCGGAAGACCTCGTCGATGGCGTTACGGCACGAGGGCAGGGCGGCCACGCCGTACACCGTCTCCGTGGGGAGGACCACTACGCCTCCGGCGGAAAGCGTCCGCACCGCGGCGGCCACCGCGGCCACCGGATCGGCTCCGACGTCCAGCGTAGGGGGCTCGCTCATGGTGCCAGCCGGGCCACCATCGCCCGGTCCCGTCCGGCCAGGTCGAGGTGGATCTCCGCCTCGTCGAAGCCGACCCCCCGGGCCCGGTCGGCCAGGTCCCCAACCTGGTCGGGTGACATCTCCAGCACCAGGGCGCCCCCGGGCGCCAGCCAGGTCGGTGCACCGTCTACCAGCGCCTCCAGGTCGGCCCGGCCGCCCCTTTCTGCGAACAGGGCTTCGGCCGGCTCCCAGGCCACCACTTCGACCGGGAGGTCTCCGGCCCGGTCCACGTAGGGGGGGTTGGCCACCACTACGTCGAGGCTGAATTTGAGCTCGGTCGGCAGCGCCTCAAACCACGACCCCTCGGCCAGAGTCACCCGTCGGGCAGGCCGCCCCAATCCGGCGCAGTTAGCTCGGGCTACGGCTAGGGCGCCGGTCGACACGTCGGTACACCACACCCGGGTTCCGATGCGCTCGACGGCGATCGACAGGCCGATGGCCCCCGATCCGGTTCCCAAGTCCGCCACCTGCACCGGACTGTCGGTCCGGCCGGCGGCCACCCGATCCACCTCGGCGAGGGCCAGCCCGGCCACCACCTCGGTCTCTGGTCGGGGGATCAGGACCCTCGAATCGACCATCAGGTCCAGCCCTCGGAAGGCCCAACGGCCCAGGACGTACTGCAACGGCTCTCCAGCCAGGCGGCGACCCACCATGGCGTCGTGATAGGTCATACCCCGAGCGGTCACCGGATCGTCCAGGCTGCCTCCCGGGCCGCTCCCGGATGCCTCCTCCACGATCCAGTGGGCCTCCTGGGCCGGAAGCCCGGCGGCCACCACCCGGTGCTCGGTCTCGGCCAGGACCTCCCGCCAGGCGATGGTGCCCTCGTCGCCGGTCGGGTCAGTTCCCACCGTCGAGGCCCTCGGCCAGCTGTCGGGTCCGTTCGTCGGCCAGCAGGCCGTCGGTCACCTTGTCCAGGTCCCCAGCCAGGATGCGATCCAGTCTGTGAAGGGTCAACCCGATCCGATGGTCGGTGACCCGGTTCTCCTTGAAGTTGTAGGTCCGGATCTTCTCCGACCGACCACCGCCACCGACCTGGCCCCGCCGGGCCTCCGAGGCCTCGGAACGGGCCCGATCCTGTTCGATCTGGAGCAACCGGCTTCGCAGCACCCGGAGCGCCTTCACTTTGTTCTGGAGCTGGCTCTTCTCGTCCTGCATGGAGACCACAAGACCGGTCGGCAGGTGGGTGATACGGACCGCCGAATCGGTGGTGTTCACCGACTGGCCGCCCGGTCCGGAGGCCCGGTAAACGTCGACCTGGAGGTCCTTGTCGTCGACCACTACCTCGACCTCGTCGGCCTCGGGTAGAACGCTGACCGTCGCCGACGATGTGTGTATCCGGCCCTGGGACTCGGTCACCGGCACCCGCTGGACCCGGTGGACCCCGCCCTCGTACTTGAGGCGGGTCCATGCGTCGTCGCCTCTGACTAGGACCATGACCTCACTGAAGCCTCCCATATCGGACTCCCGGGCCTCCATCGGCTCGATCGACCAGCCGTGGGCAGCGGCCAGCGCCAGGTACATCTCGTGGAGGTCGCGGGCGAAGAGGTTGGCTTCCTCGCCACCCTCCGCTCCCCGGATCTCGAGGATCACCGGGCGGCCGTCGTTGGGGTCGCGGGGCAGCAGGAGGGCGCGCAACTCACCTTCCAGGCGTTCAATGTCGGCCTCCAGATCGGCCATCTCGTTCCGGAGGAGCTCGCGCTCGTCGCCCTCTGCCTCCTCGGCCAGTTCCCGGGCCGTCGCCAGGTCATCTTGGGCGCGGCTCAGCGGCCGCCCTACGGCCAGGACCTGCTCCAGTTCCTTGAACCGGCGTCCCGCCGCCTGCAGCTGTGCGGGGTCCCCGATGACCGTCGGATTGGCCAACCGGGTTTCGACCTCCGTGTACTCGGCCTCCAGGGCCTCTACCTGTTCACGCACTGTGTTCAGGGTACCGACCGGCCCCCTGCAGGACGGTCAGGACGCCAACTACCCGGGACGGCTCACTCAGGTCCCTTCCCAGCCGCACACCACACCGACCACGTTGACCGGGACCCGGAGGCGGGCCAGGGCCTGTTCCACGGGAACCAGGATGTCCCGGTCCGGGAGGGCCACCACCACCCGGGCGGGCGTCTCGCGCAACACCAGGGCGGCGGTCGCCGAGACGATCTGTGGATCCACCCCCACCGAGCAGACCACTAGCACCCGTCGACCATCCGAGTCGGTGCCCAATGCCGGTGCTGGCGCCGGGTCACGGAGGTTGGCCCGCTGGTCGGCGGGATCTACGGATTCCAAGTCAACCAGGCCCACCGGGGACGGGTCGATGCACAGGTCCCGCCGGAGCCAACGCTCCCGGCACAGCGTGGACAGCGGATGGGCGCCGGTGCCGGGTCGACGATGGGCTCGTATCAGGTCGGCCGCTGCGGCCAGTGACTCGCCCTGTGGTTGGTCGGCGTGCAGGAGCACCCCTGCCTCTCGGTCGAAACGCCCCACCCCGACCTGGACGTGGTTGCCCAGTTCCGGGTCATCGACCACCCGAACGACCTCGAGACCCGCCACTTCCCCACGCCAGATCCCGTGTTCGACCATCGGCTCGACCCCTACGCCCCGACACAGGTCCTCGAACCCGACCGGCGCCCCGGGTGGGTCTACGACGGTAGGCGTCTCGGCGGGTGCGACCTCGACTAGCCGACGACCGTCTACCCGTCGGATGTCCGGTGCAGGGAGAAGGGCGGCGGCCCGACGGGTGGCCTCGGCGGCCGCCTCCCGATCGTCGAAGCAGACAGTCATCGGTGCCTCGCCGAACCGTACGGACCGGAACACGGCGCTACCCAAGGCGCGCCCAGGGTCGTCCTCGTCGGCCAGCACCCACAGCCGGGTGCCGTCGAAGCACTGGTTGCCGTCGGACTCCAGGTCGGACGCCGGCTCGCCTATCGCATCGGATATCAGGGCGCGCAACTTGGCGCCTCGGAGGGAAAGGCGACGCTCGGGATCGAGGGTCACGGGTTCAACGGCCCGTCAGGAGGCCGGGCCGGATGCTCGGGTTCAGCCCTTACGGCGCTTGCCGTAGCGACGCTCGAAGCGCTCCACCCGGCCGGCGGTGTCCACGATCTTCATCGTGCCGGTGAAGAACGGGTGGCTAGCCGACGAGATTTCCACCTTGACCAGCGGGTACTCCACGCCGTCGTCCAAGGTGATGGTGTCGTCAGTCTCGACGGTGGACCGGATCACGAAGTTCGTGCCCTCGCTGAGGTCTTGGAAGACCACCGGCCGGTAGTTCGGGTGAATGTCCTGCTTCATAACGGGTCCAGTCTGGGCTGCGTTCGGATCGTCGACAACCTGTGGTGACGGGTGTCGATCAGGCACCCATGCTCGGTCCCTTGGCGATCTCCACCAGGAACTCGTCGTTGTTGTTGAAAGTCTTGAGGCGGTCGATGAGCAGCTCTAGGCCGGCTGCCGCACCGGCGTCGCCGTCGTTGCCCAGGCCGTTGAGCACCCGGCGCAACTTCCACACCTGGTTGAGTTGCTTGCGCTCGAACAGGAGCTCCTCGTGGCGGGTGGACGAGGCGTTCACGTCGATAGCCGGGTAGATCCGCCTCTCGGAGATACGCCGGTCCAGGCGGAGCTCCATGTTGCCGGTGCCCTTGAACTCTTCGAAGATCACCTCGTCCATCTTGGAACCGGTGTCGACCAGGGCGGTGGCCAGGATGGTCAGCGAGCCGCCCTCCTCTACGTTGCGGGCTGCACCGAAGAACCTCTTGGGCGGGTAGAGGGCGCCGGTGTCCAATCCGCCGGACATGATGCGCCCGGTGCCTGGGCCGGCTGCCAGGTTGTAGGCCCGGGAGAGGCGGGTGATGCCGTCGAGCACGATCACCACGTCCTCGCCGTACTCCACCATCCGTTTGGCCCGCTCGATGGTGACCTCGGCCAGGTGGGTGTGCTCATCGCTGGGACGGTCGAAGGTGGATCCCACCACCTCTCCGCGCTGCATCCAGCGGCGCATGTCGGTGACCTCCTCGGGTCGTTCGTCGACCAGCAGGACGATGAGTTTGACCTCGGGATGGTTGGTCTCGATCGACCGGACGATGGACTTAACGATGGTGGTCTTGCCTGCCTTGGGGGGCGAGACGATCATCCCGCGCTGGCCCTTGCCCACCGGACAGAGCAGGTCGATTATCCGGGCCGTCATGTTGGTGGGATCGTCGTCGATCTCCATCTTGAGTTGCTCGTCCGGGAATAGCGGCGTGAGGTCCTCGAACTTCGGACGACCCTTGGCCTTCTCGGGGTCCGTGCCGTTCACGGAGTCCACCCGGAGCAGGGCGGGGTTCTTCTCGCTCCGGTTAGCCGGACGCGACGCCCCGACGATCTGGTCGCCCTTGCGGAGGCTGAACTGGCGAACCTGCTTGACCGAGACGTAGGCATCGCTCTTGGACGGCTTGAAGCCGGAGGTACGCAGGAAGCCGTATCCCTCATCCCGGAGGTCGAGGTGGCCGGAGACCTCCACCGGTTCGCCGTCCCACGGCTCCTCAGGTCCCGAGTCCCTTTCGCGTCCACGGCGGCGGCGGCGGCGGTTGCCCGGGTCGCTCGGGTCGCCCTGCTGGCCGCGGTTCTGGTGCTGGCCCCGGCCCTGGTTCTGTCGTCCGCTGTCCTGTCCGGGGCTCCGGTTGCCGGCCCGGTCGGAGCCGCCCTCACCGTCGTTCTGGTCGGTCGTGGCGTCGGTCTTCCCGTCGTCCTGTGGCTCAGTACCGTCGCTGGCGTCCTCGGACTCCTCGTTGGTCACCTCTTCGACAGTCGCCTCCTCGGTGGTCGCCTCGATTTCCCACTCGGCCGGGGGCTCTTCGTCAAACCCCGTCGAGTCCGGCGACGAGCCATTCGACCCGGTACCGGTCAGATCCAGGATCAGGTCCACGATCTCGGCCTTTCGGGCTCGCGAGCCAGGCTTGCCGCCAAGCGCGTTGGCGATCGTGGTCAACTCATCGCGGTCTTTGCTCTCCAGCGTTCCGCGTTCCAACTGGGTGGAGTCCATGCTCACAACACCTCATGTTTCTTCGGACCCAATGGCCCGTCTGATGTGCTCCCGACCGGGACGGTACGGGAGGGGGGGCCGCCATCCGGGGACCCGCTTGGCGGGGCGGAGGGCGTGTCGTCGAGCGGTGGTCCCGAGGCCGATCGTGTGGTTCCGCCACGGACACGTGGTGGCACGAAGGAAACCTCGTGGGAACTGTCGCCCGCCTGGCGACGCCTCCACTGTACCGAATCGACGTGAACGGCGACAACCACCGTTGCAACGATAGGGATCGGAGCAGGTCAGGAGGCCAGAAGGTGGGGAACCAGGAGGTGTCCGGGGACCGGTTCCCGGTCGGCCACACCGGCCTCGGTAAAGGTTCCACCGGGGCCATCCACCGCCGAATCCGCCAATAGGTAGGGCACCGGGTCGGGGGTGTGGGTCCGAGTGGTCAGCGGCGTGGCGTGGTCGGGCAGCATCAGGAGCCGCCACGGCCCCAGGGCGTCCAGACCGGTCAACAGGTCAGCCAGGATCCGGCGGTCCCAGTTCTCCAGGGCCTCCACCTTTTCAGCCACGTCTCCGGCGTGGCCGGCCTCATCGGTGGCCTCCACGTGGATGACGAACAGGTCCAGGCCGGCCTTCAGCTCGGCTAGGGCGACGTCCCGCTTGCCCTCGTAGTCGGTGTCGTACCACCCGGTGGCGCCCGGGATGTCGCAGATCTTCATGCCCGACAGCACGCCGATGCCACGGACGAGGTCCACGGCTGTGACCAGGCCGGCCTCCACGCCGTGGGTGTCCCGGAACGATGGGATCCGCGGTTGGAAGCCTTGGCCCCACAGCCAGATTTGGTTGGCCTCGAGGTCGAAGCCGGCTAGGACCTCCTTCGAACCCTCCATCAGGTCGGTCAACGCCCCGCCGGCCGGACCCGACGGGTTCACGATCGGGGCCCCGGACAGGTCGTGGGGCGGGGTGCAGTCGGCATCCAGCCATGCCTCGGGGGCGATCAGGGCGTTGCGAAAGCCAACCCCGGCCAGGAACTCCAGGCCCTCGTGGGCACCGGCTAGAGCCTCCTGGAGGGCGGCCACCACGGCAGCACCCTCCTCGTTGGTCGGGTTGGCCCCCGCGTAGTCGACCATCACGCCGTCGTGTACCACGACCAGGTTGCACCGGAAGGCCGTCTGGTCGGGACGCAGGGTGCGGCCCATGGCCGCCACTTCGATGGGGGCTCGGCCGGTGTGGTACTCGGTTGGGTCGAAGCCCAGAATCGACATGTTGCCTACATCGCTCCCCGGGGGCATTCCCTCGGGGATTACGGCCGCCCGACCCACGGTGGCTCGAGCGGCTAGGGCGTCTAGGACGGGGGTGTGGGCGACCTCCAGCGGCGTGCGGCCGTCCAGCTCGGGAACCGGCAGGTCGGCGCAGCCGTCGGGGACGCAGATCACATATTTCACAGGTCGATCATCCTGTCAGAGGGGCTGGTGGGGACCACCGCGTCGCCGCCGGTCATCGGACACGCCGGTGCGCCTCGACGAACTCTTGGACGACGACCAGGTCGTTGGGCATCCGGGTCAGGCGTTCCGGGCGGTCGTGGAGGTCGGCGAGGCGGTCCGGCAGTTCGGGCCGGACCCCGGTGGCCGCCTCGACGGCGTCCGGGAACTTGGCTGGGTGGGCCGTGGCCAGGGCCACCAGAGGGATCGAGGGGTCGCGGCGGGCGGCCCGACCGGCCAGCACGCCGACCGCGGTGTGGGGATCGAGCACGATCCCCGACCGGTCGGCCTCGGTGGCGATGCAGTTCTTAACCACGTCGTCGCCGAAACGGGCCGCGGACCAGGTACCGGATAGGGCGGCATGATGTTCCGGGTCCAGCTGGAAGCGGCCGGTGGACCGGAAGGCGTCCAGGCGGGCGGCCACCTCAGCGCCGTCGCGGTCCAAGATCTCGTACAGCAGCCGCTCGAGGTTGGACGAGATCTGGATGTCCATGCTGGGCGAGGTGGTTGGTACCACCTCGGCGATGGTCATGGTGCCCTCGGTGAAGAACTGCGTCAGGACGTCGTTGGTGTTGCTCCCGACCACTAGTTGGGGGACTTCTAGGCCGGCATGTCGGGCTACGTGTCCGGCAAAGACGTTCCCGAAGTTCCCGGTGGGCACGGCGAATGCCACCGGAGATCGGCGACCCCCCAGTCGCTCGGCGGCCACCACGTAGTAGACGACCTGGGCCATCACCCGGGCCCAGTTGATGGAGTTCACGGCCGACAGCCGTACCCGGTCCCGGAAGGCCACGTCGGCGAACATGGCCTTCACCAGGTCCTGGCAGTCGTCGAAGGTTCCCTCCACGGCCACGTTGTGCACGTTGTCGGCGTCCACCGTGGTCATCTGGCGGCGCTGCACGTCGGACACCCGGTCGGCTGGGTGCAGGATGATGACGTCAACGTTTTCGCGGTCTCGACAGGCTTCGATGGCCGCCGATCCCGTGTCGCCCGATGTCGCACCCACGACGGTTACCCGCTGGCCTCGCCGGTCTAGCTCGTAGTCGAAGAGCCGTCCGACCATCTGGAGGGCCACGTCCTTGAAGGCCAGCGTCGGGCCGTGAAAGAGCTCCAGCAGGTGAATGCCGTCGTGTAGCTCGACGAGCGGCGTCACCTCCGGGGCGTCAAATGTGGCGTAGGCGTCGGACACCATGGCGGCGAAGTCGTCCCGGCCGATGGCGTCGCCCACGAACGGGGCCATGACCTCGATCGCCGTCTCCACGTAGTCACCCCGCCCGCCCTCGGTCAGGGTCGGCCAGGACTCCGGCACGTACAGCCCCCCGTCGGAGGCCAGGCCGGCTAGGAGGGCGTCGCCGAACTCCAGGGCCGGGGCTGCCCCGCGGGTGCTGACGTAGCGCATGGCGATCGCGACGTCGGTCAGTCGCCGATGACCCGCAGCACGCTGCCGACGGCCCGCACGGCGTCTAGGGAACGGAGGTCCTGAAGGGTGGAACGCAGGTCGCGCTCCCGGGCTCCGTGGGTGATGAACACCAGGCGGGCCTCGCCACCTAGGCCCTCCTGTTCCATGGAGCGGATAGACACGCCGTGCTCGCCGAACACAGTGGCCACCTGGGCCAGGACCCCCGGGCGGTCGTCCACCTCGAGGTTCAGGTAGAAGGCGGACGTCACGTCGTCGATGGGGGCGATCCGGGCCCGCTCCAGGTCCCCGATGACCGCACCGTGTCCCCGGTGGAGGTTCCCCGCGGCGTCGATGAGGTCGCCTAGCACGGCCGAAGCGGTCGGTCGTCCACCGGCGCCCCGTCCGTAGAGCATGAGGTCGCCGGCCGCCCCGCCTTCCACGAATACCGCGTTGAAGCTGCCGTTTACCGAGGCCAGGGGGTGGTCCAGCGGGACCAGCGTTGGGTGCACCCGCACTCCGACTTGGGGCCGACCGTCCTCGTCGACCGTCTGTTCGGCCACCGCCAGCAGCTTGATGCAGTGCTCCAGATCGGCGGCGAACTCAATGTCGTCCACCGTGATCCCTGAGATTCCCTCGTGGTAGACGTCGCCGGCCTCCACCCGGGCGCCGAAGGCCAGCGTGGCGATGATGGCCGCCTTGGCTCCGGCGTCGAAGCCCTCTACGTCGGCGGTTGGGTCGCTCTCGGCGTAGCCCAAGCTCTGGGCCTCTGCCAGAGCGTCGGCGTAGCTGGCCCCCTCGTCGGCCATGCGAGTCAGGATGAAATTGGTCGTGCCGTTAACGATTCCCATGACCCGTCGGATCGGCTCGCCGGCCAGCGACTCGCGTAGGGGTCGCATAATCGGGATGGCCCCGGCCACCGCGGCCTCAAACAGCAGGTCCACGCCGTTGGCCTCGGCCAGGGCGTAGAGCTCGGCACCGTGGTTGGCTAGGAGTTCTTTGTTGGCCGTCACCACCGGCTTGCCGGATGACAAGGCGGCCGCCAACAGTTCGCGAGCCGGCTCGATCCCTCCCATCAGCTCGACCACCACGTCAACCTCGGGATCGGCTACCACCGAGGCGGCGTCCGTGGTGAAGGCGTCGTCGTCGACCGGAACGTCCCTGTCGATGGCTGTGTTGCGCACCGCGATGCGGGTCACCGACAAGTCCAGCCCGGTCCGCCGGAGCACCTCGTCACGGCGTTCGGCGACGAGGACGGCCAAGGCGGCGCCCACGTGGCCGCAGCCCAGCATTCCGACGCGGATCGGGGAGGACTCCATGGGACAGACGGTACCGCTCGGGGTGGCTCGGCAAGGCGCCGATTCAGGGTCCCGTCCCCTCCGCTGGTCAGCCCTCCCGGCTGATCAGGTCCTCGAAGGTCTCGCGTCGCACTACCTGGCGGGCCCGGCCGTCGGCCACGAACACCACGGCGGGTCGCAGGACCTGGTTGTAGTTGGAGCCCATGGAGTGTCCGTAGGCCCCGGTGACCGGCGTGGCCAGGACGTCTCCCACCACCATGTCCTCGGGGACCCAGCCCTCGCGGACCAGGAGGTCGCCCGACTCGCAGTGCTTGCCCACCACCCGTACGGCACGTGGACGATCGCCATTCGTGGATCGGGGCAGGAAGGTCTCGTAGCCCGAGCCGTAGAGCACAGGGCGGGGGTTGTCGCTCATCCCACCGTCGACGGCCACGTAGGTCCGGATCCCGGGTAGGTCCTTGACCGTCCCCACCCGGTAGAGGGTCACGGCGGCCGACGCCACGATGGCCCGGCCCGGTTCGGCCGAGACCGAGGCCGTAACCCCTGCCGCCTCGCAGACGGCCCGGATGCCGGCCGCCCACTCGGTGATCGACGGGGCCGACTCCCCCTCCACGTACGGCACACCCAGGCCGCCACCCACCGAGAGCTCGGGCAACCCGAAGGGTTCGGCGAAGTCCACCAGGACCTCGACGACCCGGGAAAAGGCCCCGACCTCGAATACCTGGCTGCCGATATGGGCGTGCAGCCCGACCAGCTCAACGGCGTCGGACGCCGTGGCCCGTTCCACGGCCGCCTCGGCCAGGCCGGACGACACCGTGAAGCCGAACTTGGAGTCGTCCTGGCCGGTGGCCACGAACTCGTGGGTGTGGGCCTCCACTCCCGGGGTGATCCGCAACAGGACCTGAGGCCGGGACCCGGTCCGGGCGGCCAGGTCGTCGAGGCGGTCCAGTTCGTCAAACGAGTCGACGACGATCCGGCCCACGCCCTCATCCAGGGCCATGGCTAGCTCGCTGTCGCTCTTGTTGTTGCCGTGGAGGACCAGGCGGTCGCCGGGCACCCCAGCGTGACGGGCCACATACAACTCGCCACCCGTGGCCACGTCCAGGCACATGCCCTCCTCGTGGGCCAGGCGGGCCATGGCGCCACAGAGGAAGGCCTTGGAGGCGTAGGCCACGCCGTCCCCGAAGGCGGCCACCGCCTCCCGGCAGCGGCTCCGCAGGTGGTCCTCGTCGTACACGAAGAGTGGCGTGCCGTATTCGTCGGCCAGGTCCACCAGGTCGCATCCGCCAATCGAGGCCCGGCCGTCCGGTCCGACCGACGCCGAGTCGGGCAGCAGGTGGAGGGGGATGGCACCAGCCACGATCAGTCCTCCCCGTCAGCCGGGTCGCGCCACATCTCGGTCGGTGCGCTCACGCCCAGCAGGTCCAGGGCGACGGCCAGACCGATGCGCGCCCCCTCGACCAGCCACAGCCGGGCCGTCGTGGTCGCTGGGTCGATTCCGTCTCCCAGGACGCGGCAGTCGTGGTAGAAGCCGTGGAACGACGACGCCATCTCGCGGACCCATGTGGTGACCTGGTGCGGCGCCCGTTCCCGACAGGCCCGCTCCACAGCGTCCGGCAGCTCGTGCAAGGCCCGCAGGATCTCCAGCTCGCGGGGATGCACGAGTAGGGACAGGTTGGCGTCGACCGGCGAGCCCCGCCGGCTTCCCGCCTCGTCGGCCCGTCGGACGATCGAGTGGATCCGGGCGTGGGCGTACTGCACGTAGAACACCGGGTTCTCGTTGACCTGACTGGCCACTAGGTCCAGATCGAAGGTCTGGGGGGAGTCGACGGACAACAGGAGGTAGGTGAAGCGGGCCGCGTCGGCGCCCACCTCGTCCACCACCTCGGTCAGCTCGACCATCTCGCCGGTCCTCTTGGAGAGTCGGACCTCCTGGCCGTCTCGCTGGAGGCCGACCAGCTGGGTGATTGCGATCTCCAGGTCACCGGGGTCGTGTCCCAGCAGGGCCATGGCGGCGTGCATCCGGGCCACGTAGCCGTGGTGGTCGGCACCAAAGACGTTCACCAGGAGGTCGGCCCGGCCGAACTTGTCCCGGTGATAGGCCACGTCGGGCATCAGATAGGTGGGCTCGCCGTCCCCCTTGATCAGCACCCGGTCCTTGTCGTCGCCATGCTCGCTACTCCGCAACCAGACAGCGCCGTCCTCCTCGTACACGGCGCCGGCGACCCGTAGGTCGGCCAGCGTTTGGTCGATGGCTCCGCTGGCCATCATGGACCGCTCGCTGAACCAGGTGTCGAAGTGGATGGACAGCGACTCCAGGACGGACTTGTGAGCGGCCAGCGCCCGGGTGTAACCCCACTCCAGCGGGTCGGCGTCGGTCGGCATCTCAGCCGCCCAGTCCACGATGTACTGCCCGTGATAGCCGTCGTCGGGAACCTCCTGTCCGGCGGCCCGGGCGGCCAGCGAGGCGGCGAAGCTCTGCATCTGGATACCGCGGTCGTTGATGTAGAACTCGCGCGCCACCTGGTAGCCGCACCGCTCGTAGAGGCGGGCCACCGAGTCGCCGTAGCAGGCGCCACGACCGTGCCCGGCGTGGAGCGGCCCGGTCGGGTTGGCGCTCACGAACTCC
>Ga0207965_1000007_pt1 | contig 57200 bp, 48 predicted proteins | sample Knorr_S23_td_O2m_FD_185609 | JGI IMG/M metagenome (GOLD analysis project Ga0207965, IMG submission 185609) | Marine microbial communities from Southern Atlantic Ocean transect - Knorr_S23_td_O2min_ad_571m_LV (SPAdes) (version 2) | ecosystem: Environmental > Aquatic > Marine > Oceanic | place...
GTCTCAAGATCATTGACAACTTTTTCATAATGAACGTCGAGGATAAAATTTGGTATCACCTCATGCCAATATTCCATCAGTTGTTGGTATTCAAGGTAATACTCTCCCAATTCAAACAAGTCGTAGGTAAACGGCTGGCCGCTGGCAAAAAGCTGTTTGTAGGATCCAAAACAACTGTCCAGAGGGTGACGTCTTGCATTGATAATTTTTGCGTTGGGCAAAGCCAATTTAAGAACACCAGCAAAAATAAAATTATTCGGCGTTTTATCGATAAAGAATGGCCGATCGGTCCGGTATTTTTGCGTACTTTTGAGGTAATCTTGGCCGATCTCAGCCCATTGCTCTAGACCAAGATGCTCTGTGCTTTCTGGGAAACTTTTGTGTACAGAGTCTCTGCGTCGTGCAGACTGCATGGTACGCGGTAAATCACTCAGTTCATGGGTGCCTTCAACTTGTGAATGACTGGCCAAAATTTGCTCAATGAGTGTTGACCCGGAACGCGGCAATCCAATGATAAAAATTGGCGAGACCTTGCTAACCTCAGCAGCAGTTTGGTCTAAGAATTTTTTATTAAATATTGCACTAATTTTCTCATGCTGAGTTTCTGTTTCCACCGGGTCATAGGATTCCGATTTACGACGCAGCTGATTGCAAGCACTGAAGTTAGCAAATGCCTTTGGGTAATCTTTCCGGGATTCGTATTCATGTCCTAGGGCGTTGTAAACGTGAACACGTGATGTGTCGGGTAAATCTTTGTCCAAGAGTAATGCTTGCATGGCATCAATTTCTTCATTGTTAAACTGGAAAGTCTTAAGATTCGCCATACTCCAATAGGATTCGGTGTGATCAGGTTTAATTGCAATACTCTGGCGGTAAGCTGCAATTGCCTTATCTTGGCGACCAATGGTTTTCAGATGATGTGCCATACTGGAGAATGCTCCCGGTTTTTCAGGTTCTAAAGCAATCGCTTTTTCATAAGCAACAATTGCTTCTTCATGACGTCCAGCAGATCCAATCACACCTGCATACATCATATGAGATTCTGGACTATCCGGGGTAATCTTCAACAGTTCAAGTGCGCTTTTTGTGGCTTCATCGTACTTGTCTTGTTTTTGCTGAGCATTGACTAAATCGATCCATGCACGGGCATAATCAGGGGCATTCTGAAGAGCATGTGTCAAAAATATTTCTGCCTCTCCATAGCGTTCATAGTCCATAGCGATGCGAGCCAACAGGCGGGCTGCTTCAACATGATTGGGATCTCTTTTTAAGATACTGCGGTAAATATCCTCCGCTTCCTGATTCCTGTCTGCTTTCTGATGCTCGAGTGCTTGGGACATTTCATCCTCAAACGACATACGTGGCTTTGCTGATGCATTGCGATCCTTGTCCGCCGCCTGCTGTAATTTCCGCAGTTCAATTTGCATGGTTTTGGCTCGGTTGATCTTTTCGGCAATACGAGGGCGATCAGGATCCAACTGGAGCGCCTTTTGATATTCTTTGAGCGCCCTATCGGGCTTGTCTTGGATAAACAGAAGATCGCCAAAAGTGTCTCTTGCAATTGCAAAATCAGGCGCAATGAGAATTGCCTCATCAAGTCTCTTTTTTGCGTCCTCGAATAATCGAAGCACGATATTGGCGCGCGCGCAGAGACACAATAAGTTTAGGTCTTTGGGAAATTGTTGGAGAGTCACGTTGCACACAGTAAGGCACATCTTTGCGTCTCCGGATTTGAGATAAGAGAATGCTTGCTTAAACGCTTCTTGTTGATTCAACTTCGTTGAAATGGCCTTGTCCTCATATTCAATTAAAATCAGGAGTTCATCATTGGTTGTCCAGAAACTCCAGCTTAGTATAAATTATTCATCACTCTCTAATTCAGGCTTGTACATCATTAAGGAACCTTATACCTTTAATGCCTCATAAACAGCAAACAAATTAACATCCTAAGGCAGATAATAATAAATTGAAAAATTTCAGAAAAGCGCTTAACACACAGGATTTTGTAATTACATCGGAAATTTTTCTAAGACCTGAGACCGATGCTAATAGCATTAAGATGCAAGCAGATATTCTTCGCGATTATGTGGATGCAATACTGATAACGGACAATCAATCTGGACGCATCCATATGTCAACTTTAGCAGCAGGGGCACTGCTCATAGCCGCTGGAGTGGATCCAATCGTGCAGTTAAGTTGCAGGAACCGAAATCGCATTTCACTTTTAAGTGATTTACTCGGCTGCTCGGCATTAGGTATCACCAGCATATCTCTGGTGCGCGGAGATCGGGTGCCAGACGATTTTCAACCAAGACCAAAAGCCATCATGGATGTCAATGCAACCGAACTCATTCGGATTGCCAACATCATGAGAAAAGATGAAAACATTGCATCTGAAGGAAATTTTTTTCTTGGTGGTGTGGTGACTGCTCACGCACCAAAACCAAGTTGGCCGGCAAAAAACATAACCGAAAAAGTGGATGCAGGTGCCCAGTTTGTCTTTACACATACCTGCTTAGATATGGATTTGCTGCGTACTTATATGCAACGCCTGGGAGAAACCAAGCTTTTATGGCGCTGTCATGTAGTGGCAGGAATTGTCCTCTTAAGCTCGGCAGAAGATGCACAGTGGGTGATCAAAAACAGACCCAATGTCATCATCCCCAATGACATCATTACACGTTTAAGCAATGCAAAAGACCCTGAAAAAGAAGGAATCCAAATCTGTGTCGAACAACTGCAGGAATTATCAAAAATGCCAGCAATAGCCGGCGCACATATTATTGCCTCAGAAAAGTTAACCAATATCCCAATGGCTATTAGGAAATCAGGTCTCAACAAAAAAAACGCAAATTAGAAATTTAGGATCAACAGGCGTTTGCAACAGTTCCCGATCAGACCGCTGCAGGTAACTTTTCAATTTCTCCAAGCGGCACATAATCAAAAATAAAAGTAACACGATCTTCGGTCCCTTTATTGGTTACCGAATGTGTTTTTTGATTATTAATTTCATACGCTTCGCCGACTTTAAATTGATAGGGTTTTCCACTGATGTTGAATCGCACGCGAGGATTGGTCGTAATCGGCACATGAATGCGATGTCCGCAATGAAAGGATGGGTGCTTATCCCAATGCGGTGTAATATTCTTTCCCGCAAGAAGCTTGGCAGCCATCGCTCTGATTACTGTTCCCCCGGGTGAGTAATGGCCCTCAATAATGTCGTTCATTAAAGGCAGTGCAACGTCAGCGAGGCGATCCCACCCCGCTTCCTTGGTCACTTCTATATCTGGCCACCCTTTGGTTTCTACAAAGATCATTACAATCGATTTGGTTGCTACATGTACCTCGTATTCGTCTTGTCGGGATTTGTCTTCATCCCAAGCAATATCTTCTTGAGCCAAGATCACCTCACGCAAATCAGTGATATCTACAGGCCCCAGTTCTCTGAGTGGGGTATCGATATTCATAATTCTATTTTCCCATGTAAGATTGCTTTTTTCATATCTCTATTACGCTATTAATTGGAAGTTACATCAATGGTGATGTTCGTCCTTTAAGTCTTTCTCAATATCTTCATGGTCCCCAACCATGATGTGGCTCCTACTTTTAACCACGTATTTTTCCAACACAGGAATGAGTAAAAGTGGCAGTAATCCACCCAGTACGATACCTACAGTTCTCGCACGCATGGATGGGTCGATTAAAGCTGCAACCAAATCTGCGATAACATGGGCCAAGGCAGCACCAATGATGCCAGCTATATATCCTTTGGTTATATTTTTTAACAGTCGGTTGATGCTCCAGCCAGTATAGAATCCTAGAATTACAAAACCGACATGCACAAAACCGAAAATAAATCCCGGTAGAAGTAAACCATCTCTAACCTGGCCAAAATTTTCTAGAATCTGTTCCATTCGTCCGTCTAAAAGATATGTATAATTATTTAAAATAAAATGAATATGCTCAATACCAACCGTTATTTTATCTGTTTTTGTCTATTGATAAGCTTTTTTTTCATTACTGGATTTGACACTCGTGTTGATTATCCAAGATCTAAAACAGTTGACGTCTTTGATACCTATCATGGGCAAGTAGTATCAGATCCATACCGATGGCTTGAAGATTTAGACTCGGAGGAAACCCAGAGCTGGGTTAAAACACAAAACCAGTTTACTGACCAGTATTTAACCACTCTCCCTGAAATAGAAGCGATCAAAACAATCCTCAATAAGGCGTTGGACCAAGCAACACATTCAGTCCCTTTTCGAGAGCAATCCAAGTATTTTTATTACTACAACAGTGGCGATTGGCAACAAAGCAAGCTCTATTATAAAGAGAACAACCAAGGCAGAGAAAAATTGGTCTTAGATCCAAATCAATTTTCCGAAGATGGGACAGTTGCTTTGAGTGGTGTTAGTGTCAGCTCTGATGCAAAACTTCTGGCCTATGCAATCTCTGATGGGGGCTCGGATTGGAAAACTTGGAAAATCCGAAATCTCGAAACCGGCCTGGATCTGGAAGACAAAATTCTATGGTCAAAATTCTCCGGTGCAGAATGGTTAAAAGACAATTCTGGTTTTTATTACTCAGCCTATTCAGAACCCCAAGCTGGGGCTGAATTACAGGATGTGAATACCAATCAAAAGCTTTATTTACATAAAATTGGCGAAAAACAATCCAGTGATCTTTTAATTTATGCAAGACCCGATGAACCGGATTGGGGTTGGGGACCAACGGTGAGCGAAGACGGAAATTACCTCATTCTCCATGTCAGTCAGGGAACCGATGAAAGAAATAGAATTTTCTACCAAAATTTAAATGACAGCAACGACTCTTTCGTCGAACTCATTCCGGAACTTAAAGCCCAATTCCGCTTTGTGGGTAATAAGGGAAGTGTTTTCTGGTTCTTCACCGACCTCAATGCCCCCATGGGACGTCTGATTGCAATTGATATTAGCAACCCCGAAGAGGAAAACTGGGAAGAAATTATCCCGGAACGGAACCATGCATTAAGAGCGGTTCACATAACTTCAGGCTATTTTCTCTGTCACTATTTGAAGGATATATCAAGTGAAGTAGTGCTTTATCAAACAACTGGGGAAAAAATAGAAAAATTGGATTTTCCAAAGAATGGGACCATCTCAAGCATATCCACCAAACCGGAGTCGAGCCAATTGTTCTTCTCATTCTCCAACTACATCCAACCGTCAGAGATTTTTGAGTATGACCTGTCTGTCAAGCAACTCAAAAGTATTTGGTCTCAGTCGGTTCCGGGATTCAATGCAGACGAGTTTACAAGTAAGCAAGCGTTTTACAAAAGCAAAGATGGAACCTTGATCCCGATGTTCATCTCGCATTTGAATGGTATTGAATTAAACAACGACAACCCCTTGTTGCTGTACGGATATGGGGGCTTTGACATTCCTATCCTGCCTAATTTTAGCACCAAATACTTCAGTTGGATGAAGATGGGCGGCATCGTTGCCGTTGCAAATCTGAGGGGTGGAGGTGAATACGGTGAAACATGGCATCGTCAAGGAATGCTGCACAATAAACAAAATGTTTTTGACGATTTTGCAGCTGCAGCTGAATACCTACACCAACAAGGCTATTCACAACCGAGCAAAACCGTAATTGAAGGACGCTCCAACGGTGGTTTATTGGTCGGCGCCAGCCTCCTCCAAAGACCTGAACTGTTTGGAGCCACATTACCCGGGGTTGGGGTTATGGATATGTTGAGGTTTAATAAATTTACTATAGGTTGGGCTTGGGAGAGCGATTATGGATCACCCGAAATAGAAGATGATTTCAAGATTCTGATAAAATACTCCCCTTACCACAACATTAAACCGAAAACATGCTATCCACCGACATTGATCACAACCTCAGCAAGAGACGACCGAGTGGTACCTTCCCACTCCTACAAATTTGCCGCTAGAATGCAAGCCGCACAAAGTTGCCAAAACCCTATTTTGATTCGGATAGAGTCACGTGCAGGTCACGGTGCCGGAACACCAAAAGACAAAGTGATTAATTACATATCAGACATGTATGGTTTTGCCCTGAACACGTTAACAAGTAACTAATTCGCAGCCCCAATCGATTCTTGGTATTATTTGAAAAAATTTGAGTGTATGCAATGGGTAAATATTCTTCAAAAACTCAGCTAATTATGCTGACTTGCACGGCAATTATAGCTTGGAATGAACTAACTCTAGCGGAAGATCAAATCTATGGGTTAACAATCCAAGGTGAATCAATTGATGTCATTGACATGCATATGCACACGGGTACCTGGGATGCCTTAACCGAACCCTATAAAGAAAGGTATTCTGAGAGGGTCCCAAAATTTTTGAGGTTCACAATGAAGTATCTATTGGGAAGTGGGTTGACTTCTGAGGGAATTTTAAAACAAATGGATAAAGCTAAAATCAGGAGGGCTGGTGTTTTTTCCGTTTACAGCCCTGATACCACAGGCATTGCATCAAACGAGTTTCTGCAGCAACAAATCAATGGTCACTCAGACCGTTTGTTGGGTTTTGCAAGTGTGAGAACTGATTATTGGAATATTGATGGCGAAGAACAGTTAAAAAAACTAGAGACAGTTCTGGGTAATGCCGACATGGTGGGTATCAAACTGGCTCATGCTCATCAACAAATGCGATTCGATGATCCTCGGTTTGATGGTGTCTATGAAATTGCCGGGCGTCTAGGAAAACCAATTTATCTACACACGGGCACCAGCCCCAATCCACACACAAGACTTGAACCCCCTTATGTTGATCCAAAATATCTTGAGGAGACAATTCAAAGACACCCTGACACTCAATTTATTCTCGGACATTCTGGATACGACAGTTTCAAAGTTGCTTTAACCTATTTAGATTCGTGCATTGAATTGGCACAAAAATACAACAATGTTTACTTGGAACCGGGGGCTTTGGGTGCAAGAAAGGCAGAGAAAGTTCTGACTGAGTATCTGAGGATCATCAAAGCAAATAATTTGATTGATCGAGTAATTTACGGCTCAGATGGACCCCAATTTCCAGGATACACCAACAGTCACTTGGAGCGTTTTGTAGTGGCTATGCAGGATTCAAAATACACCACTGCCGAGATGCGAGCTCTTTTACAAACCAATTTTGAACAACTCTTCGAGCTGTAAAGTTAGTTCTCCTTTAACCTTTGAAAGATTCAATATACTGATCCACTCGTTCCTCAAGCACATTCAATGGCAGTGCGCCCTCCCCCAGTACAACGTGGTGAAATTCCTTAATATCAAATCGCTCTCCGAGTTGTTGTCGTGATTTTCTTTTTAACTCCAAAATTTTGAGCTGCCCTATTTTATAGGCCAATGCCTGACCGGGCATGATTAAGTAACGATCAATTTCATTGATGATATCCTGTTCGGTTTTCGCAGCATTGGCTGTGAAAAATTCAATGGCTTGATCCCTGGACCAACCTTTGTAGTGCATGCCTGTATCTACAACCAAACGAACTGCCCGCCACATATCATAGGTCAAGGCTCCAAACTTGGAATAAGGGTCCTGATAAAGATCCAATTCTTCACCCAAGCTTTCACTGTACAATCCCCAGCCCTCTACAAAAGCAGTGTATCCAGAGAACCGTCTAAAATTGGGAATATTTTCCAGCTCCATAGCCAATGCGATTTGTAGGTGGTGTCCTGGAACGGCTTCATGGACCGATAACACTTCGATTTCGTACTTAGGTCTGACTTCAGGTCGATACAAATTGACATAATAATAGCCTGCCCGAGAGCCATCAGCAGAAGGACGCATGTAATAGGCTGTTGTTGTATCCGGTGCCGACTCCTTGGGGATAGATCTGATTCCATATGGGGTTCTTGGCAACACTTTAAAAAGTCGAGTTATCTTGGGATCGATTCTTTTAGAAGTAGCTAAATATTCTTGAAGGAGTTCTTCAGGCGTTTCGAAGTAAAACTGGGGATCGGTCCTTAGAAACTGCAAAAACTCATCAAAGGTTCCTTGCCAATTTAGAGTCTCGATAATATTCTCCATTTCATTTCTGATCCGAGCCACCTCACTCAGGCCTATTTCATGGATCTCATCGGGAGATAAATTGGTGGTTGTGTGCCATCTTGCAAGTTGTTCATACCACTCACGACCATTGGGAAGATCACTTATACCATAAGACTCCCTGGCAACAGGTAGGTATACAGTTGTAAAAAACTTGTCCAAAACTTCATATGCTGGGATTACCTCGTCCATGATCACAGTTTGCGCACGTTGCTGAATATCCAGTTTAAATTTGGTATCAATGCTACCGGGAATACTGTCAAAAATATTATAAAATGGGCTGGTTTTTGGATCCTCTTTGAGCTGCAATTTGATTTGTCTAGCGACCCTTTCCATAAGTATCTTAGGTGCCGTGATACCCTGTTCTATAGCAATATTTGCCAATTCAATATTTGCTGATATTAATGCAGGCAGTTTGGTCAATCTTACCAGCCAATCTTCATAATCTTGCTCAGTTTGGAAAGTAAGCCCTTCGGTTGTTTCGTGCTCCAATTGGATACCACCTCTTTGTCCAAATACCAGCAAATGGGTATCGAATTTTTGGGCTGAAACAGCTCTTTCATAATTGTAGAGGAACAGACGATAATTCAACTGCTGAGACTCCGGCAGCAACTTTGAATCAATCGATTTTATTTGTTGAAGAACATCCCTGACTTTGTTTTGACGATCACGAACGGCTGTCTCTGAAATGTCCGGCCAATCCTGATTGGCACGCTTATCACCCATGTAAGATGCATAAATCGGATTTTCATCCAAGCCTCTCTGCCATTCATTATCGAGAAGTGTTTGAAATTTTGTTTGTTCGTTGTCGTTGGTGCAACCGATGAGCACAACGAAACACATTATAGTAAGGCTTAATATTATTCTCTTACGCATTGCTTTCACCCGTTTTTTATAATCACAGGCCAAGCTTTGGTTAGATAAACAAGCATGGTCCATAAAGTCAGTATAACCGCAGCAATCAATAAAATTTTACCTATCAAATAAATAGGTATTCCGAATATGGGAGTCTTAAATAGCATAAAAGAAAGACCAAACATTTGAAACACAGTTTTAAGCTTGGCGTAACCAGTTACGGTCACCTGGTGACTTGCTCCAAGCTCTGACATCCATTCACGCAAAGCAGAAATGGTAATTTCCCTGCCAATAATGATTGCTGCAATGACACTGTTCAAAATTGTAGGATCGCTTTGTACTATTAATATTAAGGCAACTGAAACAATCAATTTGTCTGCAACCGGGTCCAAAAAAGCTCCGAGTTTTGAGGTTTGATTAAACTCCCTTGCTACCCAACCATCCAACCAATCAGTGAGGGCTGCGACAATAAAAATGACAGCCGCAACCGGTCTTGATAGATCGAACGACATAAAAAAAACGACTGCAATCAGAGGAATACAAACAATCCGGATAAACGTCAGGAGGTTGGCAAAATTAAATGTGTTACCCATAGTGAGATTATAGTATGGAATAAAAAAAAATTATCCTGCATTGAAAAAATTATAAATTCTCTGTGCCAAGGCCTTGTTAATCCCATCGATGGTCAGCAAGTCCTCAATCGAGGCACGTTGCACTTCTTGGATGCCCCCAAACAGACGAATTAAATTTTTCTTTTTTGCTGGACCAATACCCTCAATAGATTCAAGATCAGATTTCAACAAGGTTTTTCTTTTTTTCGCACGGTGTCCGGTGATGGCAAAACGGTGTGCCTCATCTCTCACTACCTGAAGCAAATAAATTGCCGGTGAGTGTTGTTCTTTAGCTAAGGGTTGTTTTTGTAAATTGAGGAAAATTTTTTCTTCGCCACTCTTCCTGCCAAGACCTTTTGCTATTCCAATAACTGGAATATTAGAAAGACCCAGCTTGTTCATGCATTCTTTTGCAATTCTTAACTGTCCTTTACCGCCGTCAATCACAACAACATCAGGAAGTTTTTTACCCTCCTCAACTGCACGAGAATAATGTCTTCTTACTGCCTGACCAATTGCAGCATAGTCGTCCCCAGGAGTAATCCCAGAAATGTTGAATCGGCGATATTGGTTTTTGTCGAAGCCATCTTGACTTAAAGCAACACAAGCAGCGATGCATTTGTCACCTGTAGTGTGACTGATATCAAAACATTCGACTTTGGTAATTACATCATCAAGTTGTAAAAAATCAGTCAAAGAAAACAATTGGGCTTGGGTCGTCGCTTTTGTTGATAATTTCATTGACAGGGATTCTTCGGCATTGGTGTTTGCAATCTCAAGCCACTGTTTACGATCTTTTCTTACATTGATCTTAATTTTAACTTTATGACTCATCCCTTCTGATAAAGCTTCTTGAATTGCTTTTGAATGATCAATCTTGCTGTTCATAACTATTTCACTTGGAGGGTCTCTCTCGAGATAATATTGCATAAGAAAAGATTCCAAAACTTCAGTTTTAGAAGCAAACTTTGTTTTTGCAGGGTAAAAATTTCTACTGCCAAGGATGCGACCACCACGGACAAACAAAACGGCAACACAGAAAATATCTGATTCTTGAGTAATCGCAACCGCATCCAAATCTATTGGTCTCTTGCCATCGGCAAATTGATGTGCCTGAATGACTTTCAATGAACTAATTTGATTTCTGTAGAAAGCAGCTTTTTCATATTCTCGTTCATTCGATGCCTGGTCCATTTTTTTCAAAAATTCATCGAAAACATGCTGATTATTTCCTTTTAAGTACTCCACAGCTTGGCTTACATCAAAGGCATAGTCCTCTTCTTGGATCAACCCCACACAAGGAGCTGAACAGCGTTTAATTTGATGCTGCAAACAAGGTCTTGAACGATTATTGTAGAAAGAGTCTTCGCAGTTCCTCAAACGAAATATTTTTTGCAGTTGACTCAAGGTATCACGCACGGCATTGACATTGGGATAGGGGCCAAAATACTCTGATCTATCTCTGTTTTTCCTTCCTCTGTGAAATGAGAACCTTGGGAAATTGTCCTTAACTGTGACCTCAATGTATGGATAACTTTTACCATCTTTCAGCAAAACATTGAAACGAGGTTTATGTTCTTTAATTAGGCTATTCTCCAATATCAAGGCTTCGCGTTCCGTTCTCGTAATTGTAACTGCTATCGAGGCTGTAGCCGCTAGAACTGCTTGGGTTTTTGGGAGGTGTGTGGTTTTGCCAAAATAGCTACTGACACGTTTTTTTAGGTTTTTTGCCTTGCCAACATAGATAACTTTCCCATTCTCGTTAAGCATGCAATAAACACCAGGCTTTGAAGACAATCTCGCACTGTATTTCTTAAGCTTTAAATATCGTTCTTGATCAAGAGACGTCATGCTTTACTCTTTACCAGCTCCCAGAGTTTATCCATTTCGTTGAAAGACAAATTTTCCAGCTTCTGATTGCTTGTGTGAAGATGATCTTCCATGCCTCTAAAGCGAGCCTCAAATTTTTGATTTGCTTTTCTCAATGCAGTCTCAGGATTTTTCTGAGTGCTCCTTGCAAGGTTAACAACACTGAACAAAAGATCGCCTAGTTCTTCCTCGATCAACGCAGCTTCTCCTGATTTAAGAGCTAAAGTTAATTCATCCAGCTCCTCAGAAATTTTAGCCATTACGTCTTCAGACGATTGCCAATCAAAACCTACCGAAGATGCTCTTTTACCAAGTTTATAAGCTCGGCTCAAGGCAGGCTGATTCTTACCAATACCATCTAGAACACTTGTCTTTTCTCCAGATTGCTCCATTTCTTGAATTTTTTGCCGTTCCCAAAGATCTGTTTGGGTTTTAACATCATCAATTGTTGTTCCGCCAAAAACATGAGGGTGTCTGGAAATTAGTTTTTCTGAGATTGCATTCACCACATCATCAAATTCAAATAAGTTCATTTCTCTTGCCATTTCTGAATGAAAAACCACTTGAAAAAGTAAATCACCAAGCTCGTTTTTCAACGATTCATAGTCTTTTTCCTCAATTGCTTCCACTACCTCATATGCTTCCTCAATCGCACAGTATGAAATAGAACTGAATGTTTGCTCTCGATCCCAAGGACAGCCTGTTTTAGGATTCCTAAGCTCTCTTGTAACTTCTATCAGCTTTTCCAATTTTTCACCTCTCGCTGGTTATTGAATGATCTTATTGCAGAATTTTCGGATGATTTGAGCCGTCAAGCCCCAGATTAGATAATCCTCATAATGGTAACTGTAGACAGACCATTTGATCTGATCAAAAATTCTGTGTTCATGATTTAAATTGGTATTGTTGGTAAAGAAACTTAGCGGCACGGAAAACAATTCTTCGACTTCGTTTGTATCTATTTGAGGGACAAAACTGCTTACTACGTGAGCTATTATTGGGGTCACAATAAACCCAGTACCAAGACTAATCTGTGGCTCAAGAAAACCTAAAATCTCTGCTTGCTCCGCTCCCAGTCCGATCTCTTCCTTAGCTTCTCTTAAGGCTGTACTTTGAATATTTGTGTCTTGATCTTTTTCAAACGAACCACCCGGTAAGCTGATCTCTCCCGCATGATGCTTAAGGTTTGTAGTCCTTCTTGTTAGCAATAAACTTAATCCATTTTTTGGATCATCCATGAGCCCAATTAAAACTGCAGCGTGCTTCAGTTGGGTTTTTTTAAGGTAGTTCTCAACAATTTCTTCAGGCAACCTATCCATGACTTGCATAACTGGGTCACTAGAAGGTTGACTGTTGAAAAATCTCTTTCTTATATCGTTAAGCATGAGCTAAGAAAGCAGTATTGGCCAATATCAAGAATTATTGCTGGTCAAACGGAATGGATCCAATAACTCTTTTAATTTGCCCTCATCTAATTCTGTCATTTCAAGGGCAACCTCGATGATTGTTCTTTTTTCGGCATAAGCTTTTTTTACAATTTGAGCACCCAACTCGTAACCAATTACAGAATTCAATGCTGTTGCTAGCACTGGGTTTCTATCAATGACTGAGTCAATTTCTTCCTGGTTAACTGAAAAATCCTTGATAGCCTTATCTGCCAGTGCTCTAGAAGCGTTTGATAAGAGGGATATGGATTGCAATAAGTTGTGGGCGATAACCGGAAGCATGGTATTCAACTGAAAATTACCCGATTGAGCTGCCAATGATATCGTGGCATCATTGCCAATCACTTGCGCTGCAGCCATGGCCACCGATTCAGGGATAACTGGATTCACCTTACCAGGCATGATGCTGCTTCCAGGTTGGAGCATGGGCAGTGAAATCTCTGCCAAACCAGCCAAAGGTCCACTGTTCATCCAACGTAGATCGTTAGATACTTTAGTCAGGGAAACAGCAAGGTTTCTTGTATTCGATGATAATTCAAGGGCAACGTCTTGTGAACTTATTGCCTTGAATAAATCGGGAGCCGACTGAAATTCTATGCCTGTTTTCTGTTTCAAAAGGGCGACTACTTTCTGTGATAAATCAGGGTGTGCATTAACGCCTGTACCAACTGCTGTTCCTCCTATTGCCAGTTGTTCTATCTTGGGCAAAGTCTCCTCAAATTGCCCTCTAGCAGCTTTGATTTGGTTTGCCCAGGCTCTTAATTCCTGTCCAAAGGTCACAGGCATCGCGTCCATTAAGTGAGTACGTCCTGTCTTAACGATGTCAGCTAGACTTGCCGCTTTGTTCTCAAGGGTTTCTTGCAAATGATTTAATTCATCAAGAAGATTGCTTCGAACAGCAATGCTTGCTGCTATGTGTATCGTTGTAGGAATAACGTCGTTGCTGCTCTGGCCCATATTTACATCATCATTGGGATGGATTTCGAGATTTTTTGTCGATGCCAAATTGGCAATCACTTCATTGATATTCATGTTGGTGCTGGTTGCAGAGCCGGTTTGAAATACGTCAACTGGAAACTCTTCTAAATGATGGCCTTGTGCTATTTTGAGTGCAATATTTCCAATTGCCTCAGATTTATCTCTTGCCAACAGGCCTAGATCGAAATTTGCGGATGAAACGGCCCATTTTAACAAACCCAATGCTTGCAGAAATTCGGGTGGCATTGTCATACCGCTAATGGTGAAATTTTCAATGGCTCTTTGTGTTTGAGCCCCCCAGTGTCTATCAAACGGAACTTTAATCTCTCCCATACTGTCTTTTTCTACGCGATATTCTTTTTCACTCATGTTTCACTCCAAATTCCCATATACGATAATACACACAGAATGGCAGTCACGAAAGTTAGATTAGTGTATGATTCACTTTTGTAAGTAGAAGTGGTTCTCATGAAAAAACATCAACTGCAAACAATATCACCAATAGATGGTAGATATGCAGAAAAATGTGCCGCTTTAAGAGATCTATTCAGTGAGGCATCGCTGATCCGCTATCGGGTAATCACTGAGATAAGATGGCTCCAATTTTTAGCCCAAGAAAGAGACATCACACATATCAAAACAATGCCTGACTCAATGAATCGTGCATTGCAAGAAATCATTGATGATTTCTCTCTAGATGATGCAGTTGAAGTAAAAAAAATTGAATCCAAAATCAATCACGACGTCAAAGCAGTTGAGTATTTCTTGCAAAATAAGCTATCGGAAGTGCCTGGGAGTACCGACTACATATCATCCATCCACTTTGCCTGCACCTCTGAGGATATAAACAATGTCTCCTATGCAATGATGATCCGAGATGGTGTCCAAGTTATACGCTCAAGTTTGGAAGAGATTGGATCAAAATTCCGTGCGAATTCACATCAATGGTGCGATTCTGCAATGCTTTCACACACACATGGCCAACCGGCAACACCAACCACAATGGGCAAAGAGTTTGCAAATTTCCTGCATCGCCTTGAACAACAAATGGAGCTTTTAGAAGGGATACAATACAGAGCTAAAATGAACGGTGCTGTTGGAAATTTTAATGCCCATAGAACCGCCTACCCAAATATTGATTGGCCCAGTATTTCAAAAACTTTCGTTCAAAACATGGGTCTGAAGCACAGTGCATATACCACTCAAATAGAACCCCACGACTGGATGGCGGAACTGTTTCATTGTTGCATTAGAATCAACAATATATTGTTGGATTTTAGCCGCGATATTTGGCTCTATATTTCGTTCGGTTATTTGAAACAAATCCTGAACGAACATGAAATTGGTTCCTCTACAATGCCGCATAAAATTAACCCCATTGATTTTGAAAACGCCGAAGGCAATCTTGGATTGGCTAATGCCTTGTTTACCCACCTGTCTTCAAAATTATCCATTTCTAGAATGCAAAGGGATTTAAGTGACTCCACTGCCCTTAGAAACATTGGGTCTGGCTTTGGCTACGCAGAAATAGCATACGCTTCACTGAAACAAGGATTGGATAAAATAGAACTAGACAAAGAGACCATGCACAAAGACCTTGAATCTCACTGGGAAGTGATTGCTGAAGCCATCCAAACCATTTTGCGTCGAGAGCAAATCGAGGGTGCTTACGAAAAACTGAAAGACCTGACTCGCGGTCAAGATTTAGAAAGACAACATTTTACTGCATTCATCGAATCGGTTGATTTGTCAGATTCGGCCAAACAAGAATTACTAAATCTAACACCCGATAACTACCTTGGGTTTGCTGCAGTTCTTGCAAAAAAAATCTAGAGTGCCAAGTGATTCTATAAAGATATTTGAAACTTCTTGGAGCCAATCTTCGAAAGAGATTTCCGAGGTCAGGCACAATGTGTTCGTTGTAGAACAATCCGTGCCCTCAGAAATTGAAATGGATGGAAAGGATTCTGACTGTATCCATTTCCTAGCCTTGAAGAAATCTAAACCGATTGGGGCAGCCAGATTGCAAAAATACGGTAAAATTGAACGGGTTTCTGTACTGCGCGAGTACCGGTCTAAAGGTATTGGGACTGCCATTATGAAAAGGGTTATTGAATCAGCTAAGGACTTGAATGTAGAAAAAATTTATCTCCACAGTCAGATGGACTCTAAAATTTTTTATCAAAGACTGGGATTTATTGAACTAGGTCAGATATTTTTTGAAGCGAATATACCGCATATTGAAATGATCTTGAAATGATGGCTGTTTGGCAATGAAAAAAAATGGACCGATTATTGTAGGAATGTCAGGAGGAGTCGATTCTGCTGTATCGGCTTCCATGCTTATAGAACAAGGCTATGCAGTTGAGGCCCTGCATATGACCAACTGGGAAGATGATGAACCCTATTGCACGGCTGCACAAGATCTTCAGGATGCTCGACAAGTCTGTAAAGAATTAGGAATTGCACTGCATCATGTCAATTTCTCAAGGGAGTACAAAGAAAAAGTATTCAATAAAGCGTTGGAAGAATTTGACCAGGGATTAACTCCAAATCCGGATGTGCTGTGTAATAGGATTATTAAATTTGCTGAGTTCACCAATTATGCCTTTCGACTTGGTGCAAAAAAAGTAGCCACAGGACATTACGCTAGAATTGAGAACGGAAAAGAAAAATCAAGCTTACTCAAGGGGCTGGATAAGAGCAAAGACCAAAGTTATTTCTTACACGCAATCAATCCCTCAATAATGAGATCTGTACTATTCCCGATTGGACACACAACAAAACAAGAGGTCAGAGAATATGCAAATAAAAAAGGATTGCCTAATCATGACAAACCTGACAGTACTGGGATTTGTTTTGTTGGGGAGCGACCGTTTAAAGAATTTCTCAAAACTTTCTTGCCACCAAAACCAGGATTAATAGTCTCAGAGGAAGGCGAAGAGTTGGGCACCCACGAAGGGCTCATGTATTTTACAATCGGCCAGCGCAAAGACCTTGGTATAGGTGGACCGGGCGAGCCGTGGTATGTGGCTGACAAAGATATGTCAACCAACCGGTTGCTAGTCGTGCAAGGAAGGAATCATTCGATGTTGTGGAAAAAAAAGGTTTTCGTGGAGAATTTGCATTGGTTGGATCCAGATATTAAAGGGGTTTTAGAAAATAAACAAACCCTTGGATGCTTTGCAAAAAATCGCTACCGACAGAAAGATGCAAAGTGCCAGATCCGGATTATTTCCGGAGGGTTGGAAGTTGATTTTAATGAGCCCCAATGGGCCATTACATATGGCCAATACATGGTGTTTTATCTTGGAGATAAATGTTTAGGTGGGGGCAAAATTATGCCCAAATACTGTGAATTGGACTAAAGACAAACTGACACTATTCAGATACAATCCTCGTCCGAGATTAGTGAAAAAGATTTACAGGTTGTTCCAATGACTAAATTGCTTGATTCGTTTGAAATCGACGGGAAAAAATACAACTATTACGATTTAAAGTCGGTTGGGAAATCGCAATTAGACAAGATTCCTTTTTCACATAAAATCCTTTTGGAAAATGCATTAAGAAACAGCGATACCAAAGGCTCCAATGCAGATGATGTCGATGCAATCCTTAATTGGGATCCACAATCTGGAGCGGCAAGTGAAATTTCATTTAACCCCAGTCGGGTAATCCTTCAAGACTTCACCGGTGTGCCTGCTGTAGTTGATCTTGCAGCGATGCGGAATGCGGTATCTGTTCTGGGCGGGGATCCAAAAAAAATCAATCCTTTATGCCCAGCAGAATTGGTTATAGATCATTCAATCCAAGTGGATCACTTTGGAACACTGGATGCTTTAAAAAAGAATAATCAGATTGAATTTGAGCGGAATCGTGAACGTTATCGATTTCTAAAATGGGGCCAACAATCGCTGTCTAACTTTATCGTTGTACCACCCAATACAGGCATTGTTCATCAGGTCAATCTTGAATTCTTAGGTCGCGTGGTTTTTTCAGAACAAAGCAAAGGCGGTTTGCTTGCTTACCCGGACACACTAGTGGGTACAGATTCACACACTACCATGATTAATGGCATTGGCACACTGGGATGGGGAGTGGGTGGAATCGAAGCTGAAGCTGCCATGTTAGGTCAACCGATCACAATGCTTTTGCCGGAAGTGATAGGAGTTAAAATTAGTGGTGTGCTGAAAGAAGGGGTGACAGCCACTGATTTGGTTTTGACGGTTACTGAAATCCTGAGATCCTATGGTGTTGTTGGAAAATTTGTTGAGTTTTTTGGAGACGGTCTTTCCCATTTACCGGTAGCTGACCGAGCTACCTTGAGTAATATGGCACCTGAATTTGGCAGCACTTGTGCCATCTTTCCCATCGACAATGAAACCATCCGCTATTTGCATCTCACAGGGAGAAAAAAAGAGCATATACAGTTGGTTGAACACTATTCTAAGGCCCAAGGTCTCTGGCGTGAGAACGAGCAAAAGGAAGCAGTCTACACAGATGTTATTGATTTGGATCTCAGTGAGATAGAGCCCTGTCTTTCCGGCCCAAAACGACCTCAAGATAGGGTGGTCTTATCTCAAATCCCTAGTGCTGTCAAAAATGACATAAATGGCCGAGAAGTAAACACAGGAGAATTATCCAATGGTTCGGTCTTGATCGCAGCAATCACCAGCTGCACCAACACATCAAACCCCGTGGTAATGATTGCAGCGGGACTTTTGGCAAGAAACGCACAAGAATTAGGTCTCACATCGCAACCCTGGGTTAAAACAAGCCTAGCTCCGGGCTCAAAAGTTGTTACTGAATACCTTAGGAAAACTGGTCTTTTAGATGATCTTGAGTCGCTGGGATTTAATATCGTTGGATACGGCTGTACTACTTGTATTGGCAATTCTGGCCCACTGAATCCTGAAATTACTGAAGCAGTAACATCGAAAAACCTGGTCGGATCAAGCGTGCTTTCAGGAAACAGAAATTTTGAAGGTCGGATCCACCCTTTAACCACACTTAACTTTCTCGCATCGCCGCCTCTGGTCGTGGCCTATGCCCTTACCGGTTCTATAATGGTCAATCTTGAAAAAGAACCCATTGGGGTTTCTAATAAAGGGCATCCGGTTTACCTCAAAGATATTTGGCCATCGCAAAAAGAAATTCATGACTTAATTAATAAAACCATCAATCCAGAAATGTTTATCCAAGCCTATCAAAATGCCCTAGATGGAGATTCTGATTGGCAAGAATTGAAAATACCAAAAGGTGAGATGTTTGAATGGGAACAAGATTCAACTTACATCAAAAAACCGCCTTATTTTGAATCAATGACCCAAGAGGTGCCGCCCATAGATGACATCACTCAAGCAAGAGTCCTTGCCCTGCTTGGTGATTCTGTAACCACCGATCATATTTCACCTGCAGGCAGCATTGATCCCTCCTCTCCAGCTGGTCAGTATTTACTGGAGCAAGGGATAACAAGGAGGGGCTTCAATTCGTATGGTTCTCGCAGAGGTAACCATGAGGTAATGATGCGTGGCACTTTTGCCAACATCAGACTCAGAAATCACTTAGCACCTGGAACTGAAGGTGGATGGACAAGGGTGCTGGAAGATTCTGAACCGATCTCCATTTATGAAGCAGCGATGCAATACCAAGAAAATAAAACAGCTCTTATAGTAATTGCAGGCAAAGAATACGGCACCGGTTCATCAAGAGATTGGGCAGCTAAAGGACCTGCTTTGCTCGGCGTCAAAGCAGTGATTGCCGAATCATTTGAGCGAATTCACAGATCAAATTTGATTGGCATGGGTATTTTGCCTTTGCAATTTGAGAATGGTGAGAGTGCTGAACAATTGGGATTAAATGGATTTGAAAACTATTCGATCCATAATATTCAACCAAGCACGACTCATATTGAAGTTCTTGGTACTACAAACAGTGGAGAATCCAAAAAATTTAAAGTAAGAGTGAGGATTGAAACTCCTAAAGAATGGGAGTATTTCCAACATGGGGGTATCCTCCATTATATGATCAGACAGTTGGTAACTAAATAAGGGACATAGATTCCATCAGAGGCCAACGATGTTAAAACAAGTTCAACTAAGGTAAATCCCGCCCACACCGGTTCTTATAGATGCCCAATATACTTGAAGTTAAAGACTTGAAAAAAGAATACCCCGGTGTCAAAGCTGTTGATGGAATAAGTTTTTCAGTTAAGAAAGGAACCTGCTTCGGTTTGCTTGGGCCTAATGGGGCAGGAAAAACGACTGCGATTGAAATTATTGAAGGTATTACTGCGTCTGATGGAGGCAGCATTCTGTATAAAAATCGGCCAATAGGTCGGGATTTTCATAAAGAAACAGGTATCCAGTTTCAAGCAACAGCTCTACAGGAATTTCTCACTGTTAAAGAAACATTGCTGTTGTTTCATAAACTGTATCCTAATCCTTCCAACTTTGATGAGATTGTTGAAGAATGTTCTCTGAAAAACCTCTTATCAAGAGACAATCGGAAATTATCGGGAGGCCAAAGACAGAGATTACTGGTTGCAATTGCACTGGTAAACCAACCTGAATTATTGTTTATGGATGAACCGACAACGGGTCTCGATCCTCAAGCTAGACGAAATTTCTGGAACATGGTGGAGAAAATTAAATTAAGAAACACAACCCTCATACTTACCACTCACTATATGGAAGAAGCTGATTTTTTGTGTGATGAGATTGCCATAATGGATAAAGGTAAAATCATAGCCTATGGTGAGCCGAAACAATTAATAGCCCAACACTTTAAAGAGGTTGTATTGGAGTTACCGGAAGATGAAGTGAAAAATCATGCGTTAAAAATACCCATGGAATATGAATTTAAATTTGGCTATTTAGAAATATACACACATGACATTCCGACTGCCTTAAATCTCTTGAAGGAACAAAATATATCGCTTGAAAAATTAAAAATCAGGCCGTTTAACTTGGAAGATTTATTTCTCAAATTAACAGGGAGTGAACTCCGATCGTGATAGCAAGGATTTTAGCGGTCTTTCATGCAAGAAACCTTGAATTTGTAAGGGACAGAGGCACATTGTCCTGGAATATAATGTTTCCAATCATTGTTCTTTTTGGTCTAAATTTTGTTTTTTCTACGGGAGAACGAAATCAGTTCAAAATTGGAATTCTAACTGACAATGATGTCGTTAATGAAATTGATCATCCTTTCATGGATATTCGATACATTAATAAAATCCAAATAGTTGATCAAGATGCTGGGTTGGAATCTGTTAGAAGGCATAAATTAGACATGCTTGTTGACCTTGATGACCCTGTTGTTCGTTACTGGATTAATGAAGAGTCACCAACGGGGTACATTGTGGAGAAAATTCTTCTTCAATCTTCAGCGGATGAATTCATTAAAGGTGTAGTTCAGGGAAAAAACATCCGTTACGTTGAATGGCTCCTGCCTGGGGTACTTGGAATGAATTTGATGTTTGGCTGTTTATTTGGCGTGGGCTATGTAATTGTGCGTTATAGAAAAAATGGTTTCCTTAAAAGGCTTAAAGCAACGCCGCTACGCGCAATAGAATTTATTATTGCTCAAGTACTTTCTCGATTAATCCTTGCAATATCTATGGCAATTTTTATTTATGTTGGGGCTAGTTTTATTCTTGAAACAAGAATGGAAGGAAGTTATTTCACATTACTGCTAGTTGGTATATTAGGTGCCACTTCACTCATTTCAATGGGTTTACTGATTGCCTCGAGGGTCTCTAGTGAGGAACTGGCTGGAGGATTACTCAACCTAATGACATGGCCAATGATGGTTTTATCTGGGGTATTCTTCTCTCTAGAAGGATCGCCTCAGTGGGTACAAACTTTTGCTAATATTTTTCCTCTTACCCACACATTAACAGCAGCAAGGGCGGTCATGATTGATGGGGCAACTATTTTAGAGATTAGCTATGAACTAAGTGTTTTGGTTGCCACATCAATTATTTTTATGATTGCCGGAGCGCTTCTTTTCAAATGGCAAAGTGATTGATATTGGCGCAAATCTAACCCACAAAAGCTTTGATCATGATATAGATGCTGTGATCCAAAGAAGTTTGGATGTTGGAATTGAGAAAATAATCGTTACCGCAAGCTCAATCGAAGACACAAAAAAAGCCATTGAACTGACCGATCAATACCCCAATGTACTCTGGACAACAGCAGGAATTCATCCACACAATGCCAAAATGGCAGAAGAACAAACTGAAAGCATGCTGAAACAATTATTGGCTCACCAAAAGATTGTAGCCGTTGGTGAAATCGGTCTTGATTACTGTAGAAATTTCTCAGAACCGAAAGAACAAAAAAAAATATTCGAAATACAACTGGGTGTAGCTGCTGAAAAATCTCTCCCAGTATTTTTACATCAACGCGACTCTCATCAGGACTTTGTTGGGATCTTAAAAGACTATAAATCTTCTTTGACCGGAGGTGTTGCCCATTGTTTTACCGAAAGGGTCAAAGAATTAAAGGATTATTTGGATCTTGGGTTGTACATTGGCATTACCGGTTGGCTTTGCGACCCCAGACGCAATCATAATCTTATCGATTCCATAAAATACATCCCTATTGATAGATTATTGATTGAGACCGATTCGCCCTACCTTCTGCCGAAGGCATTAGAGAAGGAATTGAAAACAAGGAGAAACGAGCCGTGTTTTTTACCCTATATTGCCCAAGCAATTGCTGAATATAAAAAAACAGATCTTGCAGAAGTGCTGTTAAACACTATTCAAAACTCAGAGAAACTTTTCTTTAGGCAGAAGCAATAGCTTCAATCAATTGATTCAGTTCCGGGTCGATTGTTACAAAAGATGAATCGAGTGCAAGAAGGGCTCTAAGCCTTTCTGGTACTGCAATCTCTTCGCCAATGATTGGTTCAACTGTTTGTTCAAATTTTGATGGGTGTGCTGTAGCAACGATACACCAATGTGTCTCTTTTTTTTCTTTGTTGGAAAACTCTCGATAAACATGCAAAGCAGTTGCTGTATGCGGACAACAAAGTATTTGGTTGTCTAGATACTCGCTTCTGATTTGGTTGGTTATCTGTTCATCGGTTACCGATACGGCTCGAAGAGTATCAAGCAAGGTTTCAGGATTACCAAAAACATGAAAAAATCTTTCCATATTACTTGGATTGCCAACATCCATAGCTGAGGCCAGTGTTGGCGTGGTTGGTCTGGGTTGCCAAAATCCTGTCTCAAGAAAATCTGGTATGGTTCTATTGGCATTTGTTGCAAATACAATATTCTCTATGGGGAAACCCATTTCTTTTGCAATAAAGCAAGCGAAAGCATTGCCTAAGTTGCCCGTAGGAATAATGAAGCTGGTATGCATCCCATGTTTTAAGAAATACCGCTGGCTTGACCAAGCATAATATGTCGCCTGCGGCAGCAATCTGCCAATGTTTATACTGTTGGCAGAACATAAAGTTTGATTTTTAAATTTCCCCTCTTGAGCAAAAGCTTCTTTGGCCAGTCTTTGGCAATCGTCAAACTCTCCATTAATTGCAACAGAAACCACATTATTGCCCCAACAAGTAAGCTGATGTTGTTGCCTTGGTGAAACACGTCCGTTTGGAAAGAGAACAACTACATTAAATCCCTGCCTATTATGAAATGCAGAAGCAACCGCACTGCCTGTGTCTCCAGAAGTGGCCACCAATATTGTGACCGCTTTTGGATTTGCTTGTTTCTTTATAATTTTACTCATTGAAGCGGCTAAAAAACGAGCACCAAAATCTTTAAAAGCTGCGGTTGGGCCGTGAAATAATTCCAACAAAGAAATTGACATTTGATCCTTAGATAAATCTCTTTGAATAACTTCAAAATTTAGGGCCTCGGATACTATTTCATTGAGGTCATCTTCAAGAACGGTTTCTTTAAAAAAAACACCAAGCATTTTATTAGAAAAAAGTTGGAAGTTTTCAGTATTGTTATACGCACTGGGTTCAATTTTTGGGATCACTGAGGGCATAAACAAACCACCATCAGAAGCTGTTCCACTAAAAATGGCCTCCTCCGCTTCTGCTTCAATCTTATTTTTTGTGCTTACAAATTTCATATAAAAATTGCTTGGACAAGGAATTCACTTAATCTGCATTTAACCCCTTAAAACGCTCAAGTTGAATGGAAACCATTAGTAAATCTGCAAAAATACCAGCAGCGGTAACAGTGGGTCCTGCGCCTGAGCCTCTGTGCACCAACGGGTAATCAGAATACCTTTTGGTTTTAAATATGATTATATTCTCACTACCTTTCAACTGAGCAAATGGGTGGTCCAAATCCACTTCTTCAAGTTTTACTGTAGCACTCCCACTGGGCTTGAGTCTGGCAATATACCTTAGGACTTTATTGTTTTTCTGCGCTTGAGAGAGTTTTTCCTTCATCTCAGCATCGTAATCTTTTAGTTTTTCAAGATACTCATCCACGCTGAGATCTTCCAGGTCGTGATCGACTAAACTTTCCACATTGACGTCATCTGTAGTAATTTTTAAACTCATCTCCCTTGCGAGAATGACCAGTTTTCGAACGACATCCATTCCAGAGAGATCTTCCCTGGGATCCGGTTCAGTAAATCCCATGTCTTTGGCATCGGAGATAATCTTTGAAAAAGGAATACTGCCATCATAGGTATTGAACAAATAAGAAAGTGTTCCGGAAAATATGCCCTCGATTTCATTAACTTTATCACCAGTTAAAATAAGATCTTGCAAGGATTTGATAAAAGGCAGTCCCGCACCAGCTGTGGCTTCGTAGTAGAAACTTTTCCAATTGGATTTTGAGTGTCGCATTATCTCTTCATACAATTCTATTGGCCCACTGAGACCTTTTTTATTGGCAGTAATGACATGGATACCAGAATCAAAAAAAGATTTATACATTGCCGGAACATCTTCGGATGCAGTGCAGTCAACCATAACTTTTATTGCTCCTGGGGTTGCAACTAAATGTTCCAGTATCTTATTAAGGTCTGATTTATTCTCTGAGTTTTGTCCTTGACTTAACTGATTAATTTCAGATTCTTTAATTGCAGATTTCTTAAGAATCATGTTCCTAGAATTGGCAATAGCCACAACCTTAAGTTTGATATCAGAGTCTGCTTCTATGGCTTTAGATTGTTTCTGCAACTGGTTAAAAAATTCTCTGGCAACATTACCAAAACCCACGATACCAATAACCAAATCAATGCTTTGACTAAAAAAAGCAGAGTGTACTGACTCCAGTGCGTTTGTGGTATCACTTTGACTAACTACTGCAGAAATATTTTTTTCTGACGATCCTTGTGCTATGGCTTTCACATTAACTCCGGCATCTGATATTGCTTTGAAAAAGCGTGCAGCTATTCCTTTTGTTCCACTCATCCCAGATCCAACAACTGCGATAATATTGCAGTTGGTTTTTATTTCAAGATCTTGAAGATCCCCTGATGTAAATTCCTCTGCAAATTCTTTTTTTGTTACTTGCTCAACAAGATTGACCGATTCATTTTTTACGGCAAAACAAATAGAGTGCTCAGAGCTTGCTTGTGTAATTAAAATGACAGACACGCCCGCTGCTTGCAAACAAGAATACAAGCGATTTGCTGTACCAGGGACACCTATCATCCCAGTGCCTTCAAGATTGACCAATGCTACATTGTCTATGGTAGTGATGCCTTTAACAGTTTGCTTTTTATTGGTTGTGGCTGAAATCTCTGTTCCCTGTGTATTTGGGTTGAAAGTATTTTTGATAAAGATTGGAATATTTTTTTTAATCAAGGGCGACATCATTTTTGGGTGAATTACTTTTGCCCCAAAATAAGCCAGTTCAGCTGCTTCGTCATAAGACATCTGATGGATAATTTTTACACCAGAAACTTGGTTGGGATTACCAGTCATTACCCCATCAACATCTGTCCAAATTGTCACTGTTTCTGCATCTGTTAAAGAAGCAATTATGGAAGCAGAAAAATCACTTCCGTTCCTCCCCAAAGTTGTGGGATTTGTGTCTAGGTCTGCTGCTAAAAATCCTCCCATAACGAGGATACCGGTGTATTTATTTTTCTCTTTTTCAAGACCCAACTGACTTTTACTCCAATCCACTATTGGGCCCATCTCGCCATGAAAAACATGAATAATTTTACGTGCATTGAGCTCATGGACCTCTCTCATAAGAGGATCTTGGGAATTTTTTTGTGCCAGTAAACTGACTAACAACCTAGCTGACCAAATCTCACCAAAACCTATAATAATGCTTGTTTTTGAATGGCTCAGTTGATTTGATTCTAGTGAAGCAAAAATTTGTTTTATCGTCTCAATGTCTGATTCAAGACTATCTTGTAAGCCTCTGGCGACACTGGGGTCGTTTATAAGGTTCTCTACGGTTTGCTGATAGAGATCCAAAAATGGGTTGATGGGTTCTAAATCTTTAGTTTGAACCACTTTCAACAGTGAGTCAGTTACCCCAGCCATTGCTGAGACCAAAACAATAAGATTGGGGCAAACATTCTGGTGAATCAACCCACATACCTGTTCTAGGCATGTTCCATCCGCCAAGCTGGTTCCGCCAAATTTATATACTTGCCAATTCTCTTGTTTCATTTGCTCTACTGTCAACATTTAAGATTTTATGTCACTAAAAAGTCGACCATAATACTCTTTTCCCAAGCAATTTACAGGGAAAAGATGGATCTCTAAGTGTGGCTATATTGGGTCATTTATATCAAAATAACAATAATATGTGGAACCACCCGCCTAGTGAGGCATAGTTATTAATTAATTAGCAGCAGTACAACTATCATGAAATTATCTGCGTCTGAATTCACCCAGTGGTCCAATAAGGCGATCACCTTATTGGGTATGTCGGGTATTGGTAAAACAACTCTTGCCAATAAACTTCCTAAATCCAAATGGTTTCATTATTCAGGCGACTATAGAATTGGCACTAAGTATCTTGAAGAACCCATTTTGGATAACATTAAAGAAAGAGCCATGGAAGTTGTTTTTCTGAATGATCTTCTAAAAACAGACTCAATTTACATTTCCAGCAACATCACGGTTGACAACTTGGCTCCAATATCAACTTTCCTAGGAAAAATTGGTGCACTTTCTAAGGGTGGTTTAAGTCCTAAAGAATTCCTCAGACGCCAAGAGCTGCACAAAAAAGCGGAAATTCAAGCGATGAAAGATGTGCCCGGTTTTATAGAGAAATCCAAGAGAATTTATGGTTACGACCACTTTATCAACGATGCCGGAGGCAGCATCTGTGAACTGGTCGATACCGAGGCCATGGACATGCTAGTAAAGAATACAATGATTGTTTACATCGAAGAAAACCAAGAAGTTAAAGACACTTTGATTGAACGAGCAAAATCCCATCCAAAACCGTTGTATTACAACAAGGATTTTTTAATGAGAAATCTAGAAAACTATGAAAATGAAATGAAGGAGAGTCCAGAAACAATGAATCCAGATGGATTTGTTCGGTGGATTTTTCCTAAACTTTTGGAATATAGAAAAACAAAATATGAATCAATTGCAAGCCAACATGGGTATACCATTCAAGCATCAGATGCTATCCATGTGAATAATGAATCTGACTTTTTAGAACTTATCGTTAAAGCCATTGAATCCCAATGAATTCAATCACGTTAAAAAAGCAAAAAATATCCATAAACAATAAAAATATAGCCTATGTTGAGTCTGGCTCTGGAGATCCAATTATATTCCTCCACGGGAACCCAACATCCTCATATCTTTGGAGAAATATAACTCCCCATTTAGAGTCTCAGGGTCGCTGTATTTGTATTGACCTAATTGGGATGGGAGACTCGGATAAACTGGATAATCCTGATGAGAACTCCTATCAATTTGAAGAACATTATCATTACGTTAATGCTGCAATAGAATCTCTAACCAATGGTGAGAATATAACTTTTGTTATCCACGATTGGGGCTCAGCACTAGGTTTTAATTGGTGTTATCACAACCCCGACTCTATTAAAGGAATTGCCTATATGGAAGCGATCGTAAAAGAGATGACTTGGGAGGATTGGAGAGATGAAGCCAAAGGTATTTTTCAAGGTTTCAGATCCGATGCAGGAGAAAGTTTGGTTTTAGAAAAAAATTATTTCGTAGAAAGAGTTCTTCCAGGTTCAATCATCAGAAGGCTAAGTGATGAAGAAATAGAAGAATACAGAAGGCCCTTTATTAACCCTGGAGAAGATCGAAGACCTACTCTGTCTTGGCCACGTGAAATACCGATTGAGGGTCAACCAGCAAATGTTTGTGAGATTGTTAATCAATACGCTGAATGGATGCAAACAAACGACATACCTAAACTGTTTATCAATGCAGAACCTGGTGCAATTACCACAGGAAGAATTAGAGATTATTGTAGAAGTTGGAAGAATCAAACTGAAGTCACAGTTAAAGGAGTACATTTTATTCAAGAAGATTCACCCGATGATATTGGAAAAGCCATATCGACATGGTATAAAAATATTCCGTAGAATAAACATATGATTAATTTTTAGCAGGATTAAATGAGCCAAAACAACAATGTAAAACCCCTTGATGGCATGAGAGTCATTGAAATGGGACAACTCATTGCAGGTCCTTTTACCGGCAGCGTGCTTGCCTATTATGGTGCTGAAGTCATCAAAATTGAGCCACCCACAGGCGATCCTGTTCGATACTGGCGATTGACTGAGAACAACACTTCCTATTGGTGGCACAGTGTTTCACGAAATAAAAAATCAGTGACCCTGAATCTTAAAACTGATAAAGGCAGGCAAATTGCCAAAGATTTGATATTAAAATCAGATGTTTTGATAGAAAACTTTAAACCTGGAACTCTAGAGAGGTGGGGGATAGGTCCAGAGGATTTAAAAAAAGAAAACCCAGGGTTAATTACTGCAAGAATATCAGGATATGGGCAAACGGGTCCGAAATCTCACCTACCGGGCTATGCATCTGTTTGTGAGGGTTTTGGTGGCTTCAGATACGTCAATGGTTTCCCGGATCGTCCCCCTGTAAGGCCCAATTTAAGCATTGGTGACACCTTGGCAGGCCTCCATGCAGCTTTGGGTGTGATGCTTGCTTATATCCAAAGACAAAAAGACCCTCAAAGCAAAGGCCAAGTTGTAGATACTGCAATTTATGAATCTGTTTTCAATATGATGGAGGCTGTTGTTCCAGAATACTCCGGTTGTGGCGCTATTCGGGAGCCTTCTGGGTCAACCATTACCGGCATAGTTCCAACCAACACTTACATTACTTCAGATGACAAGCACGTCATTATTGGTGGTAATGGTGATTCCATTTTTAAAAGATTGATGATAGCGATTGACCAACCTGAAATGGCAGAAGATCCACGATTTGAACACAACATGGGAAGGGTTGAGCATGAAAAAGAAATTGATGCCGCCATTGAAAAATGGACTCGAGCACAAACATCAGAAGAAGTCCTTTCCACCATGGATGAAGCCTCAGTTCCTGCAGGTCCTATCTATAGTGTTGAAGACATGATGAATGACGAACACTATATCGCCAGGGGCATGTTCCAAGAAGTTGAGGCAAACGGGAGAACTCTACATATTCCTGCAATGATTCCCTTATTGACTGAAACCCCAGGTGGTACCGAATGGTCAGGCCCAGAACTCAGTGAACACACTCATGAAGTACTGTCTGAATTGTTGGGTAAAAATGCAGAAGAAATAAAAAAACTTGGAGATGAAGGAATTCTTTAAGCCGCTCTCTTTCTTCTTCTGCGTCGGCGAATCAATAGAACGATCAGTAACACCAAAATCAGCATCGAACCCCAATAACTGAATGGTAATCTGCCTGATTGAATTTTCCCGTATTCTCCAGTTTTTAAGTTTTTAAACTCGTCTTTCCATGCATCTAGGGGAAGAGATTCATCGTTGATAATCTCAAAAGTTTTGTTGATCGCATCTGGATTGTAAACAGATTCAACCAAAACTGAAGCCACATCTCCTCTGGGGATCGCACCAATGATTTTATCGCCTTGGTCAAATTTGATTCCCTGAGTTCCCGGATCACCATATAGACCACCAGGTCTGACAATGGTAAAGTCAATGCCGCTATTTCGGATGTACTCTTCTCCAAGCGACTTCCACTTCATGGTTTTATTCATAAATAGATTCAAGAAAACTGTGCTGAAATGTTGAGAGCCACCGGCTCCAATGGAGGACATATAAATAATATGCCGCGTCCCTGCTCTCTTTGCTTCATCGACTAAATTTATAACCCCTTTGTAAACCACCGATTCTGGTCCATCCGGTCCCTTTCCAGGTTTAGCTCCTATTGTAGAAATAATAATATCTGAATCTTGCAACGCCATTACCAAAGTCTCTGGCTGAGTCACATCTGCTTGAACCCATTCATAGTTTCCACCAATATCTGCACTTGCTTTTGCGGTGTCTCTGGATAGAGCACGGATCCGTAAGTCTCGTTTAGCTAAACCTTCCAAAACTAATTTGCCGGTCCTACCTGATGCCCCAATCACTACTATCAATGGCTGGATGTCTTCAGCTAAAGGGCCAGAACCTAAATCTTCGCCAGAAAATTTTACAACTTCTGGTTGGATCATGTTTCTATTGAGTGGGTCCAACGATCTTGGAATGAGTCTTTCTAAACAAGGTCTATTAAAGTTGGAATTTAATTGTTCCTGACATTCGGATTGGTGTGCAAAAAGCGGTTTTGCTGTAAATACAACGAAGAATGTTAGGATAAATAATTTGGTAAACTGCATGGCAATATTTTCACTATAATGTTACCAGATTAATATACAAATTTTATCGGATGAAAAGATACATAGCACTCCTTTCTCTTTTTATATCATTGAGCTGTCTTTCCAATGAGGGTCCAGAAGAAATTACTGTTATTGGCTCCTACATTGATCTGGAATCAGAATCAAACCCTGTTGAGGTGATAGATGAGGCCAGTTACAGAGATCTTAACATCACCAATATTGGAGAAATCAGCAAATATTTAAACATTTCAGCGGGATCACATTTTCAGACAAACGCATTGGGTGGAGTTGATCAAGGGATGTCAGCAGTGACTTTACGGGGTTTGGATCACGCTTCGACGTTGGTTTTGTTAAATGCTAAGCGACAAACTTTAGCTGGAACCCCATCGCATGAGGGAGAAGGCTACATTGATATCAACATAGTTCCTGAAATTGCACTTCAAAGTATAGAAATTCTAAAAGAAGGTGCTACCTCTCTTTATGGCTCCGACGCGGTAGCTGGTGTAGTTAATTTTGTTACCCACAAAGAATTTGAAGGCACAAAACTAAATTTAGGCCATCAAAAAACATCACACTATAACCAAACAGATAAAACAGTGGGTTTTATATTTGGTAAAAAATTTGATGATTCCCACTTGGTTTTTGCAATTAATGTTTTAGACAGAAGCTCTTTGCCATCATCAGAAATTCCTAGAATTGCTGAAATGGGTCTAAGTACCCTAGGAAATACCTTCAGAGTCAGTGAAACGGATACGGTAGCATCGGGAAAATACGCAGGCAACTACACCACAGGTCAATGGGTAGCAGATCCAGATTGTGAAATTAATGGGGGTGTATTAGCTGGTCCGTTTTGTAAGTTTTTATATGGTCCTAGATTCAATATTGTTAATGACGAAGATCACAAAAAAGTTTATCTTAATTTTAATAAAATCGGGGAACGTTTCTCATACAACTTAACGGCAATAAGCTCTCATGTTAACGTAAATGACAATCCTCAATCACCTTCTTACCCTGCGTTGTCGTTCATGTCTAGATATATCGACCCGGGACAAGGAAACAGTCCGTTTAATGTTCCAGTAACCTGGTTTGGACGACCATTAGGCTCTGCATTTCCATCTCCTCACTCCCCAAAAGATATCAAACAATATCATGTAAGCAACACGTTTCATGTTGATCTTAGTGAATTTACCCATGCAGAAATATCTATCACACAAAGTGAACATGAGAATTTTCACAACAGACCTGACACCATTGACTCTAGATTTGAAGCTGCTGTGCTTGGTAATGGCGGACCAAATGGAGATATGAATTGGAACCTGTTTAACCCCTTGGAAAATGATCCTCAATTAATTGAATACTTAAAAGGCTCGGAACAATCTTTTAAAACTGGAAAGTTGACCAACGTTGATGGAATTATTAAAACTCTGATACGGGATACCGACGTTGTTTTTGGATTCCAGTGGAGCGATGAATCTTTAAAAATAGATTACAACGATCTGGGTAGAGCTGAATTTGATGCTTCAGGAAAACTAATCAAAGCTGCTGACCTTTTATTTTTAGGTGGCGGTAAAAATGTTGCCTCAGATCGAATCAAAAAGGCTGTCTTCACTGAATTTAAAAAAACTTTCTCCGATGATTTTGATCTAAAAATTTCTGGTAGGTATGAAAAAATTGGAAGTTTTTCTTCTTTTGACCCAAAAATTTCTGCCAGATTTTCTCCCCTAAATAATTTAACTCTAAGAGGATCTGTCGGAACTTCTTTTTCTACCCCATCAATGGCTCAGTTGAATAGCTCAGATATTCAATTAGGTGGAGTAAGAGACGTTCAAGACGGTGTAGAACAGACCAACACACTGTTTGTAAGAATTGTCCAAGTTGGTAATCCAAATCTTGATCCTGCAACTTCGACCAACATGAATTTTGGAATGCTTTGGGATGTATCTGAAAATCTAAATTTTTCAATGGATTACTGGAGCATCGATTACAAAAATCGACTGGAACTTGAGGATGCTCAAACAAAGTTATTTTCTAATCCTGATGGACCTGATGTCACCAGAAATCAATTTGGTGCCTTGATAGCTGTGAATACAACATTTTTTAACGAGGAGAAAACTGAAGTCAGAGGCATTGATCTTTCATTAAATTACTTTAAAGAAACTAAAAGAATGGGAAGTTTCGAACTAGCTATCAAAGCGACCAATCTTATAGAGTTTCTAACTCCTGAACACACTTCGGATCACGAAGATGAAGAGATGGTCAATAGAGTGGGACGATTTAATTATGCTGCTCACACTCATTCACTGCCCAGATTGCGATTAAATGCTTTTCTAAATTGGACTTACGGAAACACCAGATACAGTCTTATCGGAAGACATATAGATGGCTACAAAAATTTAAGGTCGATCCCGGAAGCAAACCTTGCCAATGGTTACAAAAATAAAATTGATTCTTTTTTAGTTTTTGATATCGCAGCTGAAAGATTGATTGAATTCAAAGATCAGCAGTTAACTCTGGGTATATCCTTGATTAATGCATTTGATGAGTCAGCACCCCGTCTCTACAATGCTCCTGATTTTAGTTTTGACACAAGGCTCCATGATCCAAGAGGGAGACTCCTCAATTTATCCTTGGATTATGAGTTCTAAAATTATTTGAAAGAAGGAAGAACTTCTTGTGCAAAGATTTCTGTCTGATCAACCATGGCTCTAAGTCTTGCATCTCTGGGCTCTGGAACAGCAGAACCTCCAAGTAAATAAACGTGGTCAAGTCCTAAATCAATAAGCTCTCCCAGTCGATCAATGCATTTTTGAGGGGATCCTGCAATGGAGAACCAATCAATAAAATCATCATCAATTAAATTCAAATGCTCGCCTGCTTCACTGGAATGATTTTTCATGTCGTATTCGGATTGAAGCTTTTTGGTAATTGGCTTTAGTTGTTCAGGCAAATGTTCTGTGGGTGCATTTTTCATAGCTGTAAAGTGTGCTACCAGTCCTGCCAACATTCTCGCCATAGAAATTGCCTTCTTTTCATCAGGATCGCATATCAAATTCACATACGCCCCAATTTTGAAATCGTCTCGACTCCTACCGGTTTCACCAATACGATCTAAAGCGGTTTGCATCGCCCACGACACTCTCTCGGTTGCACTCCCGACCGCAAAAGTGACGCGTTCAGCGACGTCGCACGCCATGGCAATAGTCTTAGGGCCTGTGCAAGCGATATCGATTGGAACAGGGGTGATCACTTCAGGATCAATCCATCTTATTGGGGATTGCATCGTACCGACATCAATAGCTTCCCCCCTAAAATAACTTTGTACCCTCATGACGTAATTCCTTAGTTCTTCTGTGGTGGCTTGCTTCTTGCCAATATGAGCTGCAGATGAGTCGCCGCGACCAATCCCACAGATAGCCCTGCCACCCGATTCTTCTTGCAATGAAGCCATTGCAGACGCAGTTACGGCCGCCTCTCTAGTAACCGGATGCGTAACACCGGTTCCCATTTTTAAGGTTGAGGTGGCATTTGCAATCAATGACAACTGGCCGTAGGGATCTGCAGAGAGGTTCTGGGTGTCTACACATAGAACAATATCAAAGCCCATTTGTTCAATTAAAGTAGACATTTGTGCCGAACATCTGGGAACGGGCTCCATTACTACTCCGAATTCAGTCAATCTCGTTCTCCTAAAATATCTGTGTCAATTATATCTCAAGTCCAGGTGATAGCCTTTTTCATTTCTTCTCAAACAAGGCTATCAAAGCATCACTTCCTGGGCATTGCACCAAAAGTGAGTTGCAGTCTCCATAATCTCCAATTGTTAGCACAGCATTTTGCCATAAAACAACATTCAACTCTTTGCAGGCTCGGATTGCTAGATCCAGCGAGTCAACAAAAAAACCTTGGGAAAAATAACCAATATTAGGCGGCCTTGCGATATCTATTGTGTTTGGAACCTCGTAATTCAACGGTTCAGAGAGTACTACTTTTCCATAATGATGACTGCCTTGCAAAAAGGTAATTTGAGTCTGGCCGTCATAAGGTCTTCTCAGGAACAAATTTGACTCCGGTGACTTCAGAGTATCTTGAAACATCATATCCATACCTAAGACATGTTGATAAAACAAAGCCGCGTCAGCGGTTGACTGAACGCAATGAGAAGTTGTAACGACTTCAGTAAAACCAAGCCTTGTTGTTCCATTGGATTGAAAGTAATCACATATTTCTTGGATAGACTGGTTCTCGGAGTTTTTTGGTAACTGAACTAAATTGATTGCAATTCGATCGGGACCATCTAAAATCACTTCGATTGGCGACCCAACATTCTCTCCTATTTTATGGAGAATCGGATCCGTCCAGGGACAATAACCCTTTGATTTAAGTACTTGAACGGATGTAAGAATATCTTCCACATAAAAATTAATATTCCACAACCCTCGAATCATTCCAAAATCCTGATCAGGTTTGATATAAGTTTTTTCTTTGTTGGAAAACTCTATTAAAAGAATCTGGCCAATTTCACTGTTATCTCGAAAACACAAAACTTGTCTAATATTGGTATCCGAAGACACAGACCAAAAATCTTTTGTTGTGTTCTCACGACATTCCTCAATCGGACTATGGTTTAATCCGATAGTATCTGTATAAAAACGAAGACTCTCTTCTAGGTTCTCGACACTTATAATCACAAAATTAAGCTGGGTGTAGATGGGTTTGGTTGTTGTCATTTTCAAGCCTTTAAGCAATCCTTTTTTATCGTCAATTGAATCATTCGATGCTATTTTTACCAACGTTTCTTCAAGATTATATTCTTGTTAAATACTTAACAGTGTAGCCAAAAGAAATTAATCCATGCAGAATAAAAACAAAAAAGGAGCCTTTCATGGATAAATTGCAACAGGAAATTGAACAAGTATTTCGCGATGCTGAATCTATTTGGGATTCCCAAGAATATGGCAACTTGAAGACACTCTGGGATGAAAAAGACCCCTATCCATTTTATTTGGCTGAAGAACAAGCGAACTGGAAAATTGGCTGGCATGCTTTGAAGACTTACTGGGAACCGATACCTGGAAAACGAATGATTGAAGCAATCCGCATGAGATTTTATGACATTAAAATTAAAGAATTATCCCAAGACCTTGTTTTTGTCGGCGGATGGGTCAGGCACGACATGAAAATACGTGGACCGATGAAAGCATGGGGTGGCGACGCAAGAATGAGTGCGGTTCTTAGAAAAAAAGAGGCTGGCTGGAAATTCGTTGCCTATACCGAAAGCCACAGAACACCCTTAACCTATATGATGGATCTCTACAAAAAACAACCATCAATACCCATAGTCAGAACTATTGTTCAAAGATTTATGACAAGATTGTATGAAAAAAATGTGCATCCTGAATTTGCAGCTTTTCACAAAAATATAATGGAAACAGAAAAAACTGAATACAAAGTTAACTTCTGGACAAAATTGAGTTTTATTGGACCAAAAATTATCAATTCATTTGCCAAAATAACCGGCAAAAAAACGATACCCAAATCTTATATTCCAGGACTGATACCTTGCCTCAACGGAAGAGGGTTTATGGAGAAAGACCTGAACGGTATCTCTACAAGATTCGTTGATGAATCTGCAAAAATGGAAGGCATATCACTGGATGTCGGTTGCGCTTATGGAATAGCAACATTGGCTGCTCTTAAAGGAGGATCCGAAGTAGTGGCATGCGATATGGACCAAGCACATTTAAATATTCTCCTCAAAGAAACACCTGAAAATGACAAGCCAAGGTTAACAACTAAAAAAGGCACTTTGCCAGGAGTTGATTTTAAAAACCAATCATTCGTTGCAATTCACTGTTCAAGATGTCTTCATTTTTTGGTACCAGAGGAATTAAAACTAACCTTAGAAAAGATGTATAACTGGCTTCAACCTGGAGGCAAAATTTATCTGATCACTGATACCTGTTTCTCTGGGCCATGGAAACAATATTTACCTGAGTTTGACAAAAAGAAAGCAGAAGGTGACCCCTTTCCAGGTTTTATTGAAGACGCTCTACAGTGCTTGCCTGTTTCCAAATTACCTAAAGGCATGACACCCCATATGAACTGTCTGGACCCCGATACCCTTGCTCGGGAATGCAAACTTGTAGGATTTGAGATTATTGAGGCAGATTTTTTAGGCCCGGCTCGTTCTGAGGCAAAATATGCTAAGGATCACGCAGGAATCATTGCAATCAAAAACTAATTTCTTAAAGGCTGTTGTACTCATTAACGGAATAGGTTTCAAGGCTTAAAGCATGCAATTTATCAGCAAGGAATTTGGCTAAAACAAAGTATATTTTCTGATGCCTTTCAATTTGATTTAGACTCAAAAATTCATCGGAAACAACCAACATCTTCAAATGCATTTTTCCCTCTTTTGCAGGTTTGTGTCCTTGATGTAAATGACCTTGATCCTCTATCTGAAGCAAATGGATATCCAGCCCTTGTTCGAGGGTTTTTTTTATCTCACCAATACTTTTTCTCAAACTACCCTGCCTCATCGAAATAATTGCAGTCCATATATTTTAAGCTATTATAGGGTCGAAAGAATCATGATTTATTAAAAATCATAGGATCGCACTTGGAAACTCTAAGTTTAAACAATTTTAAAATTGATCCCAAAAGCCCAGCTGCACAGCAAGAAATTAACCAATTAAAAGAAGCACTGTTAGGAGAGGGTTTCTTTCTTTTGATAGACCATGGTATAGAAAATGAAATAATTGACAAAGCCTACGAGCAATCTGAAATTTTCCATAATTTGGATGACGATGACCCTAGAAAGCAGGCAACACATTACCGTTACTCACACTTTGGCAGAGGTTGGTCGCCTTGTGGGGAAGAACCTGCTTACTCTGCAGGTACAAAAGCAACGTGCTCTGCTTTTGATATGTGTTATGAAATCGCAGAGGTTGATACTGAGCATGAAAACTACGGTCCAAATCTCTGGCCACTTGAAATGCCAGAGTATCAAGAGGCTGTTTACGACTATTATCTTAAATTCTCCGAACTTGAACAGAAAGTAGCCAATGCAATTGAGGAGGCTCTAGGACTTGATAAGGATCACATTACCTCAAAAATGACTGAAAGATCACCATCAACAATGCGATTAATTTTCTACCCTCCCGTCAAAGAGAAACCAGAAGACAATCTTTTTGGTATCAGTGCTCACACAGATTATGAGGTTTTTACTCTGCTGACACAGTCTCAACCTGGATCACAATTGCAAAAACGGTCTGGTGATTGGCATACGGTTGAATCAGATCGGTATCAAGTTATCGTGATGATTGGAGATATGCTGGAGGTTTTGACCAATGGGCAAGTGAGAGCTACACCACACAGAGTTCCACCGGTGTCGTGGGTAAGATATTCCATTACCAGGTTTTGTGCTATTGATGGGTACTATGTAGTAGAACCACTCGAACAATTCATTGATCTCAAAAAAGGACCCCTGTACGAACCGGTCAGTCAACAGAAAAATATAAAAGATGGGTTAGAGCAAGCAGCAGCTAATTCTGAAGCCATGGTTCAACAAATTCGGGCATTACAAAAAGTCAGTAAAAAAACCAACTGAACTCATAATCCTATAGTAATACTACCTGAATGCCCTATATCCATTGGGTTCTATTAAATTTAAATATGCTTTGGTGAACCTATGGTGAACCTAAGATTGTGTAATTATTGGAATAGATTAGCTAATGTATCAACGCCACCAGGCAAGACAAGTGTTGTGATTAATACAATTAAAAAAAATAACATTCCTACAATTTTAATTCCTACAATTATATTCTCTTTCAATTTCTTATCCATGACGTTTCTATTCTTCAAGTAATGATTTAAGTCGTTCCTTATTTCTTAGAGTAATTTATGGTGAACAATAGTAACCCTACTTCGTAGTTAATTTGCTGTAAAGGACTCCTTTCGTCAGAACTTGTACTTTTTTCCTTATTAGAGGCCAGGGAGGTGGTTTTTTCTAAATGTAATATTCTCTTTCTTTTATAGTTGCATCAGGACCCTGATGATGGTCTATCAATCCAAGAACATTGACCATTTTGCAAAAGGAGTTATCCAAGCAATTTTAACAACCATACATAAGAAAATATATATGGTTAAAACCAGTGCAATATTTCCTCTAATGAGACCGCTCATCATCCCATGCTTTGGATCGCTGGCATGTCTGTTTCTTCCATACCTTATGACATCTGGAGTAATGCTAACAGCTGCCATAATCCAAAAGGCAAAATACGAATTCCATGCCCAGGGTGCATTGTGTAGACCTCCCCATGACTCAATCAACATCAATCCTGCAATTAGGATGATGATTGATGTGGTCATTGTGATCGATAAAGCAAGTTTTCTAAGAAAAGACCTTGCCCAAATACCCACTTCCTTACTTTGGTTGAAACGTATCTGCATGGCCCAAATGTTAGAAAATAAGGTGTGCCCAAAAAAAAGAAAGGCTGCAAACTCGTGCACGACAAGTAAAAAAAGATAATTGATCCCAAAATCACTGATTCGAAGCCCGAACAATGGCAGGGCAGAAACTACTGTGATTAGGATGTAGATGAAATACCAAAAAAACCGATTGGGGTCTTCGTGTTCTTGAACTCGATTTAAACTACCTTCCATTAAAACTTTATGGTTGGTGGAACATTGGCTGCTGACCAAACTTCAAACGGAACAATTTTACTGGCAAAAGGATCCGAAAATAACTGGTCCATTAACCAACGCCTTCGCATTGTTTCTTGAGCCAAAACATCTTCCTTTGTGAAACTATCATTCATCCTTTTTTCGACCAGTTGCAAGTAAGCATCCACAAATTCAGTAAACATACCTTTAATGAACATGTAGCTTTTTTCACCACTATCCCTGAACACAGGTGGTCCGTAAAAACTCACACCTGAACAGGAAGGTTTTCTACGCCAATATTCAATTGTGTCCTCAGTACCCTTACAAACCAGCCGTCGATAAAGGGCGGTATTCGCATTGTGTTTTTCAAAATAATCGTCGGTAGTTTTTTTTAAAAACTCCAAGTCTTCAGGAATCCTTGTTCCTGGCATCATGTCAAGCCAACCACCGGTTCCAATGGAATTATCCTCGAAGAACTGGAGTACTAGGGTGGCATGCAACATCCCAACTAGGGGTGTTTTTGGGTGTATATCTATCGAATAAAAACGACCCCAAACCAGAGTCTTATCGCCTCTACCAGGTGATGTCATTTTCCCCTCAGACAACATCCTACCTGTTTTTTCAATTACAGGACCTCTCACAACTCTGATGTTGTAATCGGAATATTCTGTGGTCCAATCGAAATTTTCATCGTTGATCAACTGATCACCAAGTGCAGGTAAATTTTGCTCATTAATTTTATTAACCCAAGCAAAATATTTGTCGTCTGAGGCCTGCATAAAAGTGATTAGATCCTCTGCAATGATTTTGTTATCAGGTGTTAGTGCATCCAATCGTTCTGTTTGGTTAGCGTATTCAGCTTGCAGAGAAAAAGATCCTTGCAGTATAAAAACGAAAATAAACGATAAAAATAGTCTGGTATTCATTTGTCTTTTTTCAATTTTCACCCAATTGTATTAATTTTCATTATATTCTAAATCTAAATTACAGCTTAGATTTAAAGCCCCTTTATTTGTATCTCCTCACCATTTGCATTCATTAAATACAAAGTTAAGTCGGTCATTATATCAACTTGCTTCATGAATAATTCAGAACTAAAACTTTCGATGCCTGGTTTAGTTGACCAATAGCCACTCATACTGGTGCTGATTCCGTAACCGGGTATCTTCATTTTTTGAGCAATATTACCCATTCCCGTCCACGGGCCTTGACCTCCTCTATCTGGACATAAAACATAGGTTCGTTCTATTTTGTGTTTTTCAACGGAGTATATAGCCTGATCGATTAGATTTTGATTGTCTTGACTGTAAATGTAAGTTTTATCAGTTGTCCCAGATAATCTAAATTGATTGCCAAAATCTTTGTATTCCATTTGACCCAAGTGTTCTACTGCCAGTACGGAAACTATTCTACTGCTCAAATTAGCGTGCAGATTAAACCAGTCTATTGAATGCCTTCCAGGCATAAAGTGTTGAGGATCCAGCATAATAAGTATGGTTTTATTTCTCTCACTTATTGGAATTTTATTTATTTGTTCAATGATCTTGATGATACCAAGGCCACCATTTTCCTGTGTTAAATTTGGTCCATCCGTGTGTGTGGTCAATAGGATGAATTGATCCTTGTCTTCACCAAAATGTTTGCCGGGTAAAAACCCCGACAAAAAATACGCTTTGGAATTCTGAACATTGGCTAAAAGCTTCAGATTTGCATATTTACCTTTCAAAGCAGCATCCCTTAGCTCATTGCCGTTAACTCGATCAACATACAATCCAGGTACACCTATGATTCCTGGCCTAATTAAAGGAAAAGTGTAAATACCTTCTGCTCTCCCAGGGCTCATGGACAAAATTGCTACAGCACCCAGAGCGCCACTATCTTTCAGATACTCATCTAATTTGGCAAATCTGGTAACGTAATTAACTTGATACCAATAATCACCAGTGGAGTCATTGTCCTGAATTTGATGCAAATCTTTGGTCGCGTACTCATGCTTGGATATCTCAGAAAATCTTTTGAAAGCATCAGGTAGTCCACCGACATCAAAAACAATGATTTTTCCTTTTATAAGATCTTTGGGAGTGTCTTGGTTGAAGTACAACAGTTTGCCTTCCACTCCAGTCTTCCCGGTAAATCCTGAATAGGCCCAATAAGAAGCAACATCTATTTGTCCGCCCTCGACGGTTAAAGTCCATTGATGATCATTTCTTTCGTTTGATGTGTGCCATCTCTCATACTCAAAAAAGTCCTTAGTGAGACTCTTAACCCCATTGTCTGTGAGTTCTTTCTCTAAAAGCTCCACATACTTTTGCCAGGATAAATTCCCAGCAAAAGTCGGTCCATAACTGTCTTTCAAAAGATGCCATGAATAGACTTCTTCCAGTGTTGACTTAGGATTTGAGAAAGTTTTGGTTGGGCTCTGAGTACTTAAAGTTAAGAACAATACAATAAGACAATAAAATTTTTTATTGTCATTAGACCGAAAGACCATTTCTTGAAACTCAGTTTAAATCAATAGCAAATCGTTTCAGATCCTTGATGTCTATATGTTCAAGTGCCCCTTGGTGAGTGGCGGACAATACAACTTTTGGAGCAGAATTGGCCTGCAAAGCCTCTTGCCATCTTGGGGCGCATAAACACCATTGGTTTCCAGGCTTTAACCCGACAAAACCAATTGCTGGAATCGACGTTGATAAATCGTTTCCAACGGAGGCGCTGTATTCAAGAAATTCCTTGGTAACGATTGTACAAACGGTATGGCTACCAATATCATCATCAGCAGTATCACAACAACCATTCCTAAAAAATCCTGTGAGTGGAGTACTACTGCACTCTCTTAAAGGTTCACCGAAGACATTTATGGATTCTTTCATTTCACAGCCCTTTTCCCATTACACTACTGCTAAATTTTCACTTCTTTCTAGCAATTGTCAAGCCGTCACCAATGGGTACCAGACTAATGTCTACTCTTGGATCATCCAGGAGCTTTAGATTAAGATTGCGAATTGCTGTTGTATCGCGACCCTGATTTTCCTCGTCTGCAACTGCTCCACCCCAAAGAACATTGTCAAATAGTATAATCCCATTTTTTCTCAGAAGTTTTAAGGACAGTTCATAATAAATAAGGTAGTTAACCTTATCTGCATCTATGAACACAAAATCGATGGCTCCTTTGCGTGAATTATTTTGCACCAGGGATTGCAGAATATCCTGAGCATCGCCAATTCTAAGGTCAATTAAATGGTCAACCTTTGCTTGCTGCCAAAAATCCTGTGCGATTGCAGTTGCCACTGGATCCCTGTCAATCGCAATAATTTTTCCATCACTCAATGCCAAGGCACAAACCAATGTACTGTAGCCGGTGTAGGTCCCTATTTCTATCAAATGCCTTGCAGCCATTATTTTTACTAGGAGCGCCATGAATTGTCCCTGCTCTGGGGCAATTTGCATATTTGCACTAGGTAGAGCTGCAGTTGCTACTCTTAGATTCTTGAGTATTGGAGCTTCTCTCAACGAGATCGATAGTAAATACTCGTATAACTTCTGGTCAAGTTGTATGGTTTGATTGCTCAATAAATTACCCTTTTGTAGTGAGTGTAAAAATAAAAATTAGGATGAGAATGACCAGAAAGATCAATGCGATTGTGGAAGAAATCAACCAATATTTTCTATTTCTCATTTAAAAAATATGGTGGGCCGTGAAGGATTCGAACCTTCGACCAACTGGTTAAAAGCCAGCTGCTCTACCAACTGAGCTAACGGCCCAACTAAGCATGAAATTGCGAAGAATAATACCTTATGGTCGCTAAATAAAAAACTCATTTAATTCTAAAAATTTTTAAACATAGTCAATTTTATCTTCGATCTGCACCTCTTTAAAAGCTTGCATTCTAAGTCTACATGCATCACAAACACCACAAGATATCCCATCTTGAGTTATTTGATAGCAGGAAACCGTTTTAGAAAAATCTACGCCCTTTTCCTGTCCCAGTAAGATGATCTCGGCTTTAGTTAAGTGGATCAAAGGTGTCTTTACAAGAATTGCATTCCCTTCTACGGTTTTTTTGGTGGCAAGATTAATCAAGTCTTGCAGGGCTGTTATGTATTCCGGTCTGCAATCTGGGTAACCGGAGTAATCAACAGCATTCACTCCTGAATAAATATATTCTGCGCCAATCACCTCACTCCATGCGAGAGCAAGAGAGAAAAAAATAGTATTCCTAGCTGGTACATAAGTGATTGGTATACCTGCAGCTTCACTCTCAGGAATAGAATAGGTTTTATCAGTCAAAGCTGAACCACCAAAATGAGTTAAATCAAAGGTGAGAATTTTATGTTCCAATACACCCAAATGTTCGGCAACTGACTGTGCTGCTTGCAGTTCATATTGATGCCTTTGCCCGTAATCAATACTCAGTGCAAAACAATTGCAAGCATTGGATTTTGCGACGGCCAAGGCAGTGGCCGAATCCATTCCTCCAGATAGCAACACAACAGCTTTAGCCATAGTTTTATCTTCCAGGTTGGTTATCCCATAAAATTTTATGGATTTGCATCTGAAACCTAATAGGCAATTGATCTGTCAATATCCATTCAGCTAGGTCTCTTGGATTTATTGATTCAGCACATGGAGAGAACAATATTGGACACTTCTCACTAATCTTATATTGTTCGATGATCTCTTTAGACCATTGGTAGTCTTCTCGGCTGCAAATTACAATTTTCAGTTCATCGGATTGTTTAAGCAATTCCAGATTTTCCCACCTGTTTTTTGTTGATTCACCGGAATCTGGAGTTTTAATATCCATGATGATTTTGATCCTCTCATCAATCCCTTCCAAACTTATAGAACCTCCGGTTTCAAGGCTTACCTTAAAATCTAGATCAGCCAAGCCTTTGAGCAGCTTTTTTGAGTTTGCTTGTGCCAAAGGTTCGCCGCCTGTAACACACACATCTTTGCAATTGAACTTTGTGACTCGGTGAATAATATCTTCAAATAGCATCACTTCTCCACCGTAGAAAGCATAGCTTGTATCACAGTACTGACATCTTAGGGGACATCCTGTTAGACGAATAAATACAGTTGGGAGTCCAATTTTTGATGTTTCCCCCTGTATAGAGAAAAAGATCTCAGTAATTCTTAAACTCATTTTTTCAGGCATGTGCTATTTTGCAGTCGGGTTGATTGTTTTTAACTTTTGCACAGCCAAGCGAGCAACTGATGTATTTGGGTATTGGTTCATTACTAGATTTAAAATCCGCTTTGCTTGCTCAGCATTACCCAATTCAAAATGACAAAAACCAGACTTCAGAATTGTTTCAGGTATTTTCCCTGAATCAGGAAACTGTATTTGTATATTCTCAAACTCTTCTAATGCTTTTGCATATAATCTTTGAGCATAGTATGTCTCTGCCAACCAGTATTTGGCATCATCGATAAACTCACTTCCCTGATACAACTCAACGAACGTGTTAAATGAATTCCTTGCTGCTTCGTAATCTCCCTCTTTTAACAATTCAAAAGCAGCTTGAAAATCTTCTCTACCCAATTGGTTCGTTGCTTTATTTTGATTAACGATCTCTATGTCGATTTCTTCTTTGCTTGCTAAAGCAATTTGCAACTCAGCAACTGTTGCTTCCAACATGTTAATTTTTGAAGTTAGCTGATCAAAGGTCTTTGCATTTTCGTCGGACAACTTAGTTATATTTAAGGTGATGAATTCTAGATTTTTTTCGATGTCTTGGAGAACTCTTCGTTCTTCTGTTTGCAGTTCTTGCTCCTCAGTTTTTAGTGGTTCTTGCTCTTCAGAGGAAGTATTTTTCTGAAATATGAGAGTTTTTTCGATTGTGCCACACCCTGAAAGCAAAATGAAAACTACAAATAATAGAGCTTTTAATCTGATCTTTTTACTTAACACAATTGCAGATGCCCTACACTACCTTTGAATTATTCTAAAGACGGAAAAGACAGCAATAGATAGCAAAAGAGTTGGTAACCATCCTACCAATATTGGATTAATATTATAAACTTGTGAACTCTCGACTAATGTGCTTTCAATGAGAAAGTATATAAGGCCAATAATAACACCCAATAGAATTCTGTATCCAGTGCCCTTTTCTCTTAAGAATCCCAACGAAAAAGGAAGCGCCAATAAACACATAAAAGGCAGTGCAAATAAGGAGGCAATTCTTGATTGAAAGGCTGTACTGTAGAGATTGGAATCAAGCCCATTACTTTCCAGGTAGTTGACAAATCTATAGAGTTCAATAATGTTCAAATTCTCTGGCTTGACTACTGTCAAGCTCACTAAGTCTCTATCCAGTTTTGTTTTTTCTATTTTGTATCGAGAATATTCCTGTGAGATTCCTTTGTCATTGAATACAGTCTCTTTTAAATTACTCAGTATCCACTGATTGTCATCGTCAATGCCTGCAGAAGATGCTCTGGAAATTTTCCATAATTGGGAAAGTGTTTTCAGCTCATAAATAGTAACATTTCCAAAGCTTTTATTTTCTTCCAACATATTGATATTGATTATTTTATCGTCTTCCTTAAGCCATATCCCTCCTGTATTACCCAGGCTTGAATACTGAAATTTACTGATGGTTCGGTATTGATCAGCATATCGTTCCATTGAAGGCGAAATATACTCTCCTAAACTCACGGTAAAGAAACACAATATTAACCCAGAAGAGAATACTGAAATGCCCAGTCTTTGAAGTGATACCCCAGATGAAAGCAGGACAATGAGCTCACTATTTTTACTCAATAACCCAAGTCCTAGCAGACTGCCAATGAGAATGATAATTGGCATTAATTGAAAAATTGAGCTGGGTAGTTTTAATAGCGTATATTGAATGGCTTGATTAACACCGTAATCACCGGTTCCAATGTCGTTTATTTGACCTACAAAATCAACAAAGCCTGAAAGTGCTACAAACACGAATAACACAATTAAAACCATCTCTAAAATGGCTCTAAAAATATACCAATCAAACAATTTCAATCTTCTTTCTCCCCAGAAAATACACGTTCAAAAACCCTATAATTAATTGATAACATTACAATACCGACCATTAGCGCAATCAAATGTATCCACCACAACCCATAAATCTCCGGTGTAACTCCTTGTTCAAGCCAAATCCTAGCAGCACCTAAACAATTGACGTAAATCATATAGATTAGGATTCCAAGAATAAGTCCAGTGTATCGACTGTCCCTTGGTGAACTTTTACTTAAGGGTATTGCCATAAAAACCAAAATTATCAAAGCTATAGCTGGGGAAATTCTCCACTGAACCTCAGCCTTTGCTTCAAGCGAGTTTTTCTCAAATAAAGCCCTAAATGGTTCTGATGATAAATCAATTTTTTTGTTTTGATCTGCTTGGCTCGACAGTGGTAGTTGATGTTCAGAAAATTCTAAAATTCTGAAATCTAAATCTCCAGGTGTACCCTCATATTGATAGCCGTTATAAAAAACCAATACACTTCCAGTACTTTTAGTACTGAGAATCTCTGCGGTTTCAGAAACGATTACATTGACATTATTTCGAAGTTCTTGTTGAACAAAAACATTAGTTAATTTATCGTCTTCTGACCTATCTTCAGAATACATAACAGAGCCATTATTTAAAGTAACAAAACGGCCTGGCTCAAGAAAATCAATTCCAAGATTTAACATTGCATTTTGTCTCGACAAATCCATGTTTTTTCTTGCATCGGGTGCTAAATAAGTTGAAATCAAACCCAAGACAAAAGCCAACAATAAAGTAGGTAACAATAAAGGGCGATACAGTGATAGAGGCCCGACCCCAGAAGCCATCATTGCTGCCATTTCGCTATCTTTGTAGAGTCTCCCAAAAACTAACAAAATGGCTAAAAATGTACTGAGAGGTAGCAATATTGTTAGATACTCGACAGATGAGTACAAAAGCAACTCAGCTATCACACCACCAGAAAGGTTTCCAGAAGCAGCATCCCCCAAAATTTTTGCAAACTGATTGGTTACTAGAATGGCGAGTAAAATCAATGTAACGCCCAACCATGCCTGGGCAACTTCCCTGAAAAGGTATTGGTTGATTATTTTCCGCATACAGAGGGATTTCCTCTAATCAATAAATAAGATTCATACTTATATTTTTATCCCGTTATCATTTACACTACACACAAGATAAAAAAATTACTAGATTGATTCGTTTTTCAATAAAATGATCCAATGATCTGTTGTTTTAAATTTTATTTTTTTAATTTAGGAAGGGATAGATGAAATTCTCAATTAGTACAACAAAGGTAACGGAAACAAAATCAAGTTGCTTAATACTCCCAATATTTGAAGGTGGACAATTAAATCGAGCTCCAAAGTTGGTTGATGCTGCCAATGGTGGGATCATATCCGACTTTCAAAAGAACGCTGATATAACGGGTAAAATAGGCCAATGTCGAATGTTACCCGTCCAAAATAAAACCTATAAAAGAATTTTACTGGTCGGCTGTGGCAAATACGAAAAATACTCTGAGAATCGATATAAAAAAGCACTGACCTCTGCTTTGACAAAACTGACTTCTACCAACCATAAATCTGCAACCAATTTCCTTGCAGCAGGACATAAGCCCAACAAAAAAGTTGACTACCGCTCTACTCGAATTATGGCTGAAGTTTGGCACCAAATTAGTTATCAATACACAGCAACGAACTCAAAAAAAGCAAAAGAATATAGGTTGAACAGACTCTCTTTGGGAACCAATGGCAGAAAAAGAAATCCAGAAATGAAAAAAGGATTTGATCACGGAAATACAATCGGTTCAGCAATCAAAAAAGTTAGGTATTTTGGCGACCTGCCTGCAAACTTTTGCACTCCTTCGTTCTTAGTTAAAGAAGCCAGAAAAATAGCATCCAAACATAAAACAGTTTCTTTGAAGGTAGTTAATGAGCCAGAGATGAAGAAACTAGGCATGGGAGCTTTGCTCTCAGTAACTGCTGGCTCAGTAGAACCTTCGAGATTAATAATTCTTAAATACCAGGGTGGTAAATCAAATCAGAAACCAATAGTAATTGTCGGTAAAGGTGTCACTTTTGATTCGGGTGGAATATCCATAAAACCTGGACACAAAATGGATGAAATGAAGTTTGACATGTGTGGTGGGGCCGCTGCAATAGGAATTCTCCAAGCAGTTGCAGATATTGGATTACCATTAAATGTTATCAGCATTATACCTGCCTGTGAAAACTTACCAAGTGGCATTGCAACCAAACCAGGTGATATTGTAACTTCAATGTCTGGACAAACAATTGAGGTGCTCAATACGGACGCAGAAGGCAGGCTCATTCTTGCAGATGCACTTACTTATTGCCAACGTTTTAAACCAAAACTAATTATTGACATGGCAACTTTAACGGGTGCCTGTATTGTTGCACTTGGCCATCATCTCTCTGGTTTGATGAGCAATTCAGATGACTTAGCAAAAAAATTACTGGCAGCAGGAGAAGCTGCTGGAGATGGGACATGGAGATTACCATTGGGCAAAAAGTATATGAATCAATTAAAAAGTAATTTTGCTGACATTGGCAATATCAGTGGCGGTGGTGGTGGAGCTGGCACAGTCACAGCCGCTTGTTTTCTCCAAAAATTTGTGAACGACATTGAATGGGCACATCTTGATATTGCAGGAGTTGCTTGGCTTGAGGGAAACAATAAGGGAGCAACAGGAAGACCAGTTGCCTTGATATCGGAGTTCCTTATTCAGGAAGCAAGTAAATAACAGTTTAGGATGATCGAACAAAAACCAGATGTCTTGTTTCATCATTTTCATTCCATCGGCAGCAAAAATTACTTGCTGTACGTTTGCAAATTGGTAGAAAAAGGCTTCAAACAAAAAATTCAGCCAATTTACATCCAAACAAAGAATCAGCAGCAAGCAGTACAATTAGACAAACTTCTCTGGACTTTTAAACAAGATAGTTTTATTCCACACACAATCGTAGGTGATTCAGGCTTGGATTCAACCCCTGTACAAATTGGATGGAACGAAAATCAATTTCATACAGCGGCAGCCATTGTCAATCTCAGTGAGGAAATTCCAATATCTTATCTAGAATCTAAAAAAATCCATGAAATAATTGACGACGATGAAGTGAAAAAAAACAAAGCCAGAGAACGTTGGAAAAATTATAAAGCCGAAGGGTGTCGCCTGGGTGTTCACCAAATCAAGTAACAAATCAAAAAACTAATGGATAAAACATACAGTCCCCAATCAATTGAGACCAAAATTTATAAGGCTTGGGAAAAGAAAGGCTATTTTTCACCTGCAAACCAAGGTGAAGCCTACTGCATCATGATTCCACCGCCAAATGTTACGGGGACTCTCCATATGGGGCATGCCTTTCAGGACACAATAATGGATACCTTAACGCGATATCATCGAATGCAAGGTAAGAGAACATTATGGCAGGTAGGCACCGATCATGCAGGAATTGCAACTCAGATGGTGGTAGAAAGACAGCTGGAAAAGGATGGTTTGTCTAGATTGGAAATGGGGCGTGAAAATTTTACTGATAAAGTGTGGCAATGGAAACGAAACTCAGGTAGTACCATCTCCAATCAACTGAGACGCATGGGAGCCTCTGTTGACTGGACACGAGAACGTTTCACCATGGATGAGAGTCTCTCTGAAGCCGTGACCGAAGTCTTTGTTCAATTGTATGATGAAGGATTGATCTATCGAGGAAAACGACTGGTAAATTGGGACCCGGTGTTGCTCACGGCATTGTCTGATCTTGAAGTAAACCCAACAGAGGAACTTGGTAAACTGTGGCATCTAAAATATCCAATTGCTAACTCAGACGACAGCCTGATAGTTGCAACCACTCGGCCTGAGACCATGCTTGGAGATACCGCAGTTGCTGTCAATCCCAAAGATCACCGATACCAACATCTGCTAGGCAAAGAAATAGAGCTTCCACTTTGCTCGAGAAAAATACCGATAATAGCGGATGCTTATGTTGATCAAGAATTTGGAACTGGTTGTGTGAAAATTACACCTGGACATGACTTTAATGATTTTCAACTAGGCAACCGTCACAAACTTGATGTCATCAATATATTCACAAGAGATGCAAAACTAAATACAGCTGTACCAGAAGAATTTGTTGGCCTAGATCGTTTTAAAGCAAGAGAAATTGTGATTAAGAAAATGAAATCACTTGGATTTTTACACCAAATTGATGACTACACTTTGACCGTTCCTAGAGGGGATCGAAGCGGTGCAGTAATTGAACCATTTCTGACAAATCAATGGTTTGTGAAAATTGAACCACTGGCTCAACCAGCAATTGATGCTGTAAAAAACGGCGACATCAAATTCGTTCCTGAAAACTGGTCTAAAACCTATTTCGATTGGATGAACAACATCCAAGACTGGTGCATCAGTCGACAGTTATGGTGGGGACATCGCATTCCTGCTTGGTACGATTTAGATAAAAATGTTTACGTTGCAAAATCTGAAGAAGAAGCCCGAAAAAAATACCAACTTGAACCTAACATTAAATTAAAACAAGATGACGATGTTCTCGATACATGGTTCTCCTCTGCGTTGTGGCCATTCTCAACACTTGGGTGGCCAGATAAAACCAATGCATTAAAAACTTTCTACCCAACCACTGTTTTGGTAACTGGCTTTGATATTATTTTTTTCTGGGTCGCCCGAATGATTATGATGGGACTGAAATTTATCGGCCGTGTTCCATTTCAGGAAGTGTATATTCATGGACTGGTACGTGATGAGAAAGGTCAAAAAATGTCCAAGTCCAAGGGCAACATTCTCGATCCAATCGATTTAGTTGATGGTATTGATTTAAATTCATTAATCAAGAAGCGTACGGATGGATTGATGCAGCCCCAACTAGCGCCCATGATAACTAGTGAAACTAAAAAGGAATTTCCATCCGGTATCCCAGAATTTGGCACAGATGCATTACGCTTTACTTTTGCAGCTCTGGCAACAACAGGTAGAGATATCCGCTTTGATTTGAACCGGATTGAGGGGTATAGAAACTTCTGTAACAAACTATGGAATGCAGCTCGATTTATAATCATGAACACGGAAGGAGTAAAGTTACTTGAAAAAGATCCTAATCCAGCGGATATGTCCTTAGCCGACATCTGGATTCAAGGGAAACTCCACTCGCTTATTAAATCCGTTGAAAATAATATTGCTAATTATCGAATCGATTTAATTGCTAGTTCACTCTACAACTTTGTTTGGCATGACTACTGTAATTGGTATTTGGAATTATCAAAATCGATTCTCAAGGAGGGTAATCAAATTGGACCTGAACAAAAACATGCCACTCAGCTAAACCTCCTAAGTACCTTAGATGCAACATTAAAGTGTCTCCATCCGATCATTCCATTTATTACTGAAGAGCTTTGGCAAAAAATCAATAACGACCCAACAAAATCCAGCATCATGGTAGAAAATTATCCAGTATCAAAAGATTTTATGATTAATCAACCTGTTCTTGATCAGATGGATTGGTTAATTGCTTTCGTTGTCAGTGTTCGCCAGATCCGATCAGAAATGAGTATCCCACCCAAGAAAATAATACCTGTTCTGCTTAAAGATGCCTCATCTAGTGATATTGAAAAATTGAAAGAGACAAATCAATACATCCAAGACTTAGCTTTCACAGAAAGAGTCACTGTGTTAGACGGTCGGAAAACAATACCGATATCGGCTACAGCACTGCTTGGGGGAACGAAAATTCTCATCCCACTTGAAGGACTAATTGATACCAAATCTGAACAGAGTCGATTAGAGAGAAAGCTGACAAAGATCAAAAAAGATCTTAAATCAACTGAACAGCAGTTATCCAATCAAAATTTTCTATCCAATGCCCCTAAAAACATTGTTGAACAGCTGGAATCCAGACGTGAAAACTTAATTAGGGACAAACAAAAAATTGCAGAACAAATCGAAATGCTTTCATCGAGCTAGCTCTTTATCTGGAACCATCCAAAGAAGTATCAATCCAGGGACCAAAAGAAATAACAAACTAAGTATTCCAAATCTCGGATTGCCAAATATTAAAGCAACCCAGGAAACTAAAACGGGACCTAAGAATACAGCTGATTTGCCTACAAGATTATAAAAGCCGAAAAATTGAGCTTCTTTATTCACAGGTATTATAGTACTGAAGAAAGATCTACTTATGGCCTGAACACCCCCTTGGACAAGACCAACTGTTCCAGCCAAGATATAAAATTCTAAAGCTGTACTCATATAATAAGCATAAAAAGTAACTAGTATGTAAATGGAAATACCAATTGTGAGGATCTTTTTGAAACCGATCTTATCCGCATAAATTCCAAAAACTAAGGTGGCAGGAAATCCAACAAATTGAGTAAGTAGTAAAGCTGTAATCATTGAGGAAGCATCCAATCCTATATCTGATCCATAGGCAACTGCCATTCTAACTATCGTATCTACCCCATCTATATAGAGCCAATAAGCAATAAGGAATATGGCGACTCTTTTGTGCTTTTTTATTTCTCTTAAAGTTGAGGCCACGGCTTTAAATGCTTCAGTAATAGTTTCAAAGAGGCCTTTGGATATTTCTGCATTACTTTTTTCTTCAACACTCATGAAAAGAGGTAAAGAAAAAACTGCCCACCAAACAGCCACAGAAACAAAAGACCATAGGATGGCTTCACTCTGTGAAGACAATCCAAACCAAGCAGGGTTTAAATACATTAAAACATTAATTACGAACAACAACCCTCCTCCTAGGTAACCCAGAGAAAATCCTAAAGAAGAAACCTTATTTCTTTGATCTTGCTTAGAAACTGAGGCAATTAGAGAGTCATAAAAAATATTCCCCCCAGAAAATCCAATAACAGCTAGAGCATAAAGGGATGCGGCAATAACCCAATCTCCTTGTGGAATGAAATAAAGATAACCTGTACTCAAAACACCCAAAAGAGCAAAAAAGGCTAGAAATTTTTTCTTAAACTTTCCTAGATCTGAATAGGCTCCAAGAAAAGGAGCTAATAACACTATCAATAGTCCTGCAAGTGAGTTAGTAGTTCCTATAACAGCAGTACTTTCAGCTGGAGAAAGATCTGCTGCCCAAAAAGACTTAAAAAAAAGCGGAAAAAATCCTGCCATGACAGTAGTAGCAAAAGCAGAATTTGCCCAATCATATAAAGCCCAGGAAATAACTCTTTTGCGTTTTAGATAGTGCATTAAAACTTAGAAATAGCTTGCTTAGCTAAAGTTAGATCTTCCCACGCTTTAAATTTCTGAGAAGGACTCCTCAATAGGTAAGCAGGGTGGTAAATCACAACTAAAGGAGTTTTTTTAGCTCCAAAACTATGTATCCGTCCTCTAAGCTGGCTCATGGTTTTATCTGTTTGAAGTAGATTTTGTGCTGCTACCCTACCAACTGCGATAATGATCATTGGGTTAATGTGTTGAATTTGCCTTTCTAAATAGGGTAAACATTGAGCAACTTCAGAAGCCAATGGGTCACGATTTTGTGGAGGTCTGCATTTCAATATATTGGCAATAAATATTTCTTCTCTGCTCAACCCAATAGAAAAAAACATTTCATTCAATAAACCCCCTGCTCTACCCACAAAAGGTTCACCCTGAAGGTCTTCGTCCATGCCTGGGGCTTCACCAATAAACAACCAATCCGCTTTGGAATCACCGACTCCAAATACAGTTTGGGTCCGGGTTTTATGCAAAGAACACTGTTCGCATGATTTAACTTCATTTTGTAAAGTCACCCATGAATCTTTGGATTTATCGTTTAATAGGGGTTTTTTCTGCATACGAAGTCGCCAAACATCAACTCCGATGAGTTGGAGAATCTTATTTCGATCAAACACGAAAACCTCTTAGTCAGATCTATTTGATTGAGATGATGACAGTTGTGTTTTGATGGTTTTTAGAATCGATCCAAGCAACAAACTGACTGGACCAGAAAAAAGATAGGATATAGCCATTACTGAAAGAACCAAAGGAGGTTCCAACAAAATTAAAATAAAGATTAATGGAATCATAACGGTTTTTGCAAAAGGTATACGCCGTGCAGATTGAGCATTTTTAAAACCATAATAAGGCACCTTGGAGACCATCATGGCAGCTGAAACGACGATTGAAAAAATTAAGACTGCAAAGCTCACGATTGGAGCCAACAACAACAGCTCACATTGCCAAACAATCACAGAAACCAAAGTTGCCGCCGCAGGAGAAGGTAAGCCACTAAAATAAGGGTTGTACTTCAAATGAAGTTGATTGTTGAATCGTGCTAATCTCAAGGCGGTGGCAGCAATATAGAAAAATGATACCAACCAAGCAGTTTTCTCCCAGAGTAAAATAGAATTTAATAGGTGATTGTTCCCCCATAAATAAAACAGTAATGCGGGGGCAACACCAAAAGAAACTAAATCCGACAAACTATCATAATCTTTACCGAAATCTGAAACTGCATTTGTGATCCTGGCGATCTTTCCATCCATGCCATCCAGAAAAACAGCAACAAAAATTGAAATTGCAGCGATACTGTAATTGCCATTGATAGCATTAATGATTGAGAAGCACCCTGCAAATAAATTAGCGGTAGTAAACAGGTTCGGTAGGAAATAAATTCCTTGCTTTAATTTTTTAAGTTCCTGATTTCTTTTATTCTTCATTGCTCAAAGTGATTCTATGTTTATCATGATTGAAAAAAGAACCATTATAGAGAATCAAGGCTTATCTTGGAAATCAGTTGGGATGATCATTTTGCAACTGTTCTTTTGATTGAACAGAAAAAAACTGTCTACCTATTCGTTATCAAAGGTTAAAATAGAATAAAATAAAGCATCAAAGTGAACCATTAGGCGATTATCCATGCAATTATCAAAATACCCTTTAATAACTTATAAGGAAACGCCTGTAGATGCCGAATTAACTTCACACCAATTAATGTTACGAGCTGGTTTGATCAAAAAATTAGCCTCTGGGCTGTTCTCTTGGATGCCTATAGGACTGAAAGTCCTTCGAAAAATTGAACGTATCGTTAGAGAAGAAATGGATCGTTCGGGGGCCTATGAAGTTTCAATGCCGGCGATACAACCCGCTGATTTATGGCAGGAGACTGGACGGTGGGAGGCATACGGTGATCTTTTATTAAAAATGGAAGACAGACAGGGTCGTTCGTTTTGCTTTGGACCAACTCATGAAGAGGTGATTACAGATATTGTCAGGAATGAATTAAAAACATACCGTCAAATGCCCGTAAATTTTTACCAGATACAAACAAAATTTAGAGATGAAATAAGACCAAGATTTGGCGTGATGAGGGCCAGGGAATTCCTGATGAAAGATGCGTATTCATTTCATCTAGATCAACCATCGCTTGATCTAGAATATGAGAATATGGGAGCAACCTACAACACCATTTTCACTAGACTTGGATTAGATTTTAGAAAAGTGCGGGCAAACAGCGGTGAAATAGGTGGTTCTTTATCACATGAATATCACGTTCTTGCCGACTCAGGCGAAGATGAGGTTGGCTATTGCGATGAAGAAAATTATGCAGCTAACGTGGAAATGATTGAAGGAAATACTGCACCAAATGGTGGCAAACTCTCCTTTACCAGAGGTATTGAAGTTGGCCATATTTTTCAATTAGGAGACAAATACAGTAAAAGTATGAATTGCACTGTCCTGAATGATAGAGGAGACTCAATTTACCCTTTAATGGGTTGTTATGGAATAGGTATTTCAAGGATCATGGCTTCCTCTATAGAACAAAATCACGATGAATCCGGTATTATTTGGCCACAACCCCTTGCTCCTTTTCAGATCATAATTATTGCACTAAATAACAATACTGAAGATACAACCTTGACAAAATCTCGTAAAATTTATCACCAGCTACTGGAATCTGGCTATGAAGTTTTACTTGATGATCGCAATGAGCGGGCTGGTGTTAAATTCGCTGACGCCGATCTGTTGGGTATACCCAAACGATTGATCGTGAGTGAAAGAGGTCTTGATAATCAAACCATTGAACTGAATTTCAGAGATGGAAAAAACAAAAGCGATGTCCCCTTCGAACAACTGGTTGATTATTTGGAAAAATTAGACGTTTAGATTTTAATCTAATCGGGCTCAGGAGAATCAGTTTCGTCAATATCGTCAATCAAAGCTTCTTCGAGGTAATCAATTGCCTCACTTTGGGCTCTAACTGCATCGAGTCTTGCAGCCTCATATAAATTGACTTCAATTCGTCTTTCTGCACGAGCTAGAAGTCGCTCTGCCTCTAAAATTCTTTTATTGTTTTTGGCCTCATCACTGAATTCCTTGGCAGCTGCTATGGTCTGCCTAGCATTGCTCATTTCTTGTAAAGGAGGCATGGTTGCACAAGAAATCAAAACAGCTAGCACAAAAGCAACACCGAAAACTCTTAAGCTACCTGACATTTTTGACCTTACAATATTAAAGACTTGACTAATTCTAAACGTACCAAGTCCGCTGATCTAGGTCAAGAAATGAATAATTATTGGTCTTTGTTACCAAGGTGCAAAATATTTTTTATAAATGGGACGGTTAATTTCCTTTGTTTAGATAACGATTCATAATCAAGAATTTTGATGATTTCCATTAATGAACCGACACTGCGTTCAACTCTCTTGAGTAAATAATTGGCAGAATCGTTAGGTAAATTAAATCCTCTGATATTAGCATGCAGCTGGATGGCTGAAATCATTTCTGTCTCAGAGAGCATTTCCAGTTGATGGACCACACTCATAGAGAATCTAGATGCGAGATCGGGCAGAAAAAAATTTATACCTTTCGGTGGCTCATGCGATGCGATAACCAGGTGACAGTCGGTTGTCTGTAGTCTTTCATATAAATCTAGTAGTTTTCTTTCCCA
>Ga0207965_1000011_pt1 | contig 47501 bp, 44 predicted proteins | sample Knorr_S23_td_O2m_FD_185609 | JGI IMG/M metagenome (GOLD analysis project Ga0207965, IMG submission 185609) | Marine microbial communities from Southern Atlantic Ocean transect - Knorr_S23_td_O2min_ad_571m_LV (SPAdes) (version 2) | ecosystem: Environmental > Aquatic > Marine > Oceanic | place...
TTTGCCGTTAAGAGAGCGTTTAATCATGGATTGGATATTGGTTCAGACGAGGTGCTGAATGATTATGAAAGAAAGCACATTAATTTTTCTAGATTAATGTATTTTGGTACTAACGGGGTTGTTGCGCTATTTACTAATGACACTTTTGTGGCTAAGCGGATTCGAAAATTAGTACTGAAATTTGCAAACCGCTTTCCTCCTGTTAAATCTTTAATAACTAGTCATCTTACAGAGTCAAAAAAGAGTAATTTAATACCCTTCTAAAGGAAAAGTTTATGACAGGTGATTTGAACAACTTAAAAAAAGAATTTCTAAAGAGTGGTATTGTCAGGGATGACCTAGATAGCAATCCAATTAATCAGTTTTCTGTATGGTTTTCTCAGGCAATGGAGGCAGATATTATTGAGCCTAGCGCAATGAGTCTTGCTACTGCTGATGATGTAATTGGGATTCGAACAGTACTGCTAAAATATTTTGATGATAGAGGTTTTGTATTTTTTACTAACTATGGCTCTAAAAAATCTCGCCAAATTGAAAAGAGGCCTCAGGCTGCTATCCTTTTTCCATGGTTAGCACTAGAGAGGCAAGTTAAAATTATTGGTAGTGTCGAAAGAATAACAAAGCTTGAGTCGTTAAAGTACTTTACATCTAGACCAAAAGGCTCTCAATTAGGTGCTTGGGCTTCAGAGCAATCTTCAAAGATTTCTTCTAGAAGTGTTCTTATTGACCAGTTTACATCAATGAAAAAAAAGTTTTCTAAAGGAGAAATTCCCTTGCCTGATTTTTGGGGTGGCTATCGAGTAATTCCACAAAGCATTGAGTTTTGGCAAGGAAGAGAAAACAGGCTTCATGACCGCTTTATCTATGAGAATCACAATGATGGATGGGATATTAGTCGTCTTTCTCCCTAAGTAAATTTATTACTGGTCGAGTTTGAGGTGTTTTGCCATGCCAAAAGGCAAAGGAGCTTGCAGCTTGCTCAACTAACATTCCTAGTCCGTCGCTAACTTTTAGCGCAGAGTTTTTATATGCCCATTTCATGAAAGGAGTTTCAATTCCATACATTAAGTCATAACAAATCGCACCTTCTGCAACGCCGTTTGCAAGCTCAGGCATTTTTCCCGCAATTGATGCACTCGTAGCGTTAATAACAATATCCACGGGCTTCGCTTTTATTTGATCTAGTCCAAACCCGCAAACTTTTCCATATTTAGAGAATTTATGAGCTAATTTTATAGATTTATCTTTTGTTCGATTAGCAAGTAATATTTTCTCAGGACCACAATCAAGAAGTGGTTTTAGTATCCCTTGAGTGGCGCCTCCAGCTCCAATAATTAGAATCTCTTTATCTTTTAAAGATTGATTTAAATTATTACAAAGGTCATTGACTAGTCCAATCCCATCAGTATTCTCACCGATTAGAGTGTTATTTTCTACTTTAATAGTGTTGACGGCACCTGCAGCTTTAGCGTTTAACGTGCAATCGTTAGTAAGCTCATAGGCATTAATTTTAAAAGGTACAGTAATGTTAAATCCTAGGCCACCTGACTTAATAAATCTCTCAACACTAGATGAAAACTCGTTTATTGGAGAGAGAATTTTTTCATAGGTTATTGAAAGCCCAACTTGTTTAGCAAATTGGGCATGAATCATTGGTGATAAACTATGGTCAATCGGATTGCCAATTACAGCATATTTACTCATAAAATATTATGAAGCCTTTTCATCAGATTTCTCAGCAATATTCTCAGTAGGCTTTAATGCAGGTTTTTTAGCTGGCTTACGAGTAACTTTTTTAACTGGCTTAGCTACAACATTCTCACTCGGCTTAGCTACAACATTCTCAGATGATTTTTGTTGTGATTTAGAGTTGTTTTTTTGATTACGATTTCTAGTTTGATTTAGATTATTTTTTTTGTTTTCACTTTTATTCTGATTTCCGATATTTTTTGAGTTGTCTCCAGTTTTTTTATTTTCCTGTGAATTCTGGTTGCGATTGCGATTCTGGTTGCGATTGCGATTCTGGTTGCGATTGCGATTCTGGTTGCGATTCTGAGGTTTGTTGTTTCTTGGTTGCGGCGCTTCCTTCTTATCAGGAGAAAACATTTCAGACAGTTTACTCATGAATGAGACCTTCTTTTCAGGTTTTTTAGGCATTTTGGTGGAAGGGTTATTTGCTGAAATTATTGGCAATTCTTCTTTATCAATATAGTTAATTTCATTTGGATTTTCTTGTGGCTTTGATATAGCTTGAAAACTCTTATGATGAGTATTTTTTTCACCTTTTTGTTTAATTATAGTATAGTGCGGGAAATGCATATATTGATTAGGCAGAAGAGTTATCTTTAGGTTATGTTTCTCTTCCATATCAATTATGTTTTTTCTTTTTTCATTAAGCAAATAAGTGATCACTTCAACGCTAGACTGTATCGTAATGTCTGTATTATTTTTGCTTGAGTTAAGTGAGTCCTCAAGTTGACGAATAATTCTTAGTGATAATGAAGGAATAGTTGGATTTGTACCACTCCCATTACACACTGAACAGACTTTTCCTGTAGATTCTACAACTGAATTCATTAATCGTTGACGAGATAACTCTAATAATCCAAATCTTGATATCGCTCCAATTTGGACTCGAGCACGATCATTAGAAGTTGTTTTTTCCATTAACTTTTCAATAGATGATCTATTTGTTTCTGATGCCATATCGATAAAATCAATAACAACTAGCCCGCCAATATCTCTGAGTTGTAGTTGTAATGCAATTTCTTCAGCTGCTTCTAAGTTAGCTTTATATGCTGTATCTTCAATATTGGTGCCTTTGGTTGCTCTAGCAGAGTTGATGTCAATTGCAGTTAATGCTTCGGTAGTATCAAAGACAATAGTCGCTCCAGACTTTAAAGAAACCTCTCTATTAAAGACGCTTTTAACTTGAGATTCAACACTCATATGTGCAAACAGAGAGTGATCAGTAATATCAAAGTATTTAATCTTGTCTAGGTAGTGGGGCATGACGAAGTTAATGAAGTCCCTTGCTTTTTGGTAGGTTTTTAAGTCATCAATTATGACACTATCGGTATCTTCTCTCAGGTAGTCACGTAAAGCTCTTACAGTTATATCACTTTCTTGGTAAATTAATACAGGCTCATCTTGTTTCTTGGTAGCCGTTTTAATAGATTTCCAGAGTTGTGTTAAATGATCTACTTCCCACTGCAATTCGGTAATTCCTCTACCAGCTCCTTCTGTGCGAATGATTAATCCAGAGTGTTTAGGAACGTCAAGTTTTGGTAATAGGTTTTTTAAGTCTTGTCGATCAGACGCATTGATTTGTCTTGAGATTCCTGAGCTTTTGGGATTGTTTGGTGTAAGGATCATGTAAGCACCAGCCAAATTGATATAGGTACTAAGAGCAGCACCCTTGTTGCCTCGTTGCTCTTTTTCAACTTGAATGATAATATCCTGCCCTTCTTTGAGGACATCACTAATTGTTAGTTTTTCACCTTTAGGTTTAATACCATCTGAAAAGAAAGGAGAGACCTCCTTGAAAGGTAAAAAACCATGTTTGTCTTTGCCGTAATCAACAAAAGCTGCTTCCAAAGATTGCTCTACACGAGAAATCTTTGCTTTGTATATATTGCCCTTTGATTTTTTATTAAGGCTTGTCTCTATATTAAGATCAGTAAGCTTTTTGTCCCTGACAATTGCTACCCGAATTTCTTCTTTGTGGGTTGCGTTGATAAGAATGTGGTTCATTTTTAAGTCCTATAATATCTGGACTATTGAGTACGTACAAAGCCTCAATACTTGAGTATTGAATTGGAATAAAGGTTTGATTAATAAGATTCATCAATTGCTAAATAGGGTTTTGCATGTGGCATCAATTAGCCCATAAAAAAAATACGTTCGTTACAATATTTCTTTTTTTGTTTGAAATAATTGTAAAAAAATTCTTGTTGGTCGAAAAAAATGTTCGACAGATGAATTATACCATAAATAGGCCATTTAAGCTTCTTTACTGATTCAAGGTTCTTCCGCCATCAACATTAATGATTTGACCAGTGATATAGTTAGCCATTGCTAAAAACAATACAGCATCTGCTATGTCTTTTGGAGAGCCTTGTCTTTTAAGGGCAATGTTTCCAAGCATAGAACTTTTCTCATCATCTGATAATTGAGCGTTCTCTTGTGGCCAAAGAATAGAGCCAGGTGAAACACCATTAACTCGAACTTTTGGTGCTAACTCTTTTGCAAGCGTTTGAGTAAGCATTTTAAGTCCAGCTTTTGAGATATTATAAATCGCATATTTTTTTAATGGTCGATCTGCATGTATATCAATTATGTTTATTATTGAACCACTATTTTTTGCCAGCTTGTTACTTAGTCCCTGAGACAAGAAAAAAGGTGCCCTAAGGTTAATATTTAATATATTATCCCAATCATCAATACTACTGCTTTCAACTGAATTTGGGTAAAAAACAGAAGCATTGTTAACCAATAAATCTAAAGAAGTTACTTCTTCATTAATTGAGTTTATGACCTCAATATTACTTAGGTCACCTATAATAATTTGAGCTGAATTTTTCCTTAGAGAGTTAAGTTCATCACTAAGTATTTGTGCTTTAACTTGAGATTGATTGCAATGAATGATAACTTTGAAATTATTGCTGTGGAGTGTTTTGACTATTTCAGCACCAATTCTAGCGGCACTACCAGTGATTAAAGCAGTTTTCATAATTATATTAATTGGTTAAATAAAGATCTAGTAAGTTAGTTTAGTTTTCCAATGAAAGAGTCGCATGGACAGTATAAAATATTTTTCCATATGAACTTAGAAAACATTATATCTAAATCTATTAAGCAAAATGAAAAGCCAATAGGCTTTGATGTATTTATGAATTTTGCCCTTTATCATTCACAGTTTGGTTATTATCGATCTAAAAATATCATATTAGGACATCAAGGGGACTTTATAACTGCCCCAGAAACTTCTGACTTATTTGGGTATTGTATTGCGAGGCAGTGTAAACAAGTCCTTAATGGTGGCGATATATTAGAATTTGGTGCTGGAAGTGGCATATTGGCTAGTCAAATTTTGTTTGAATTAGGAAGGCTTAACTCTTTACCTAATAAATACTACATTATCGAATTAAGCGCCTATCTAAGGCATAAACAGAAACAAACTATCGAGCGAGTTTTACCAGAACTCATTGATCGTATTGAATGGTTAACAGAGCTTCCAATTAGCTTTAGCGGAGTAGTTATTGCCAATGAAGTTCTTGATGCAATACCTGCAAAAAGATTGACCTTTTCTGAAGGGCATTTTGTTGAGTTAGGTGTCAATGTTGATGAGTGTGGCTTTCATTGGCAAAAATTTCATGAACCATACTCAAACTCTAAAGTTTCTTTGCCTTTGAACCTTGAAAATGAATACACTACCGAAGTTAATTTGCAGGCCATGGCATGGGTTAGTTCTTTGTATGATGCAATTACTGAAGGTACCGTTCTATTGATTGATTATGGGATGGATAGAGCTGAGTATTTCCATCCTCAGCGCAACGAAGGTACATTAAGATGCTTTTATAAGCACAAAGCTAGTGATAACCCTTTTTGCAACATTGGAATGCAGGATATTACAACCTCTGTTAATTTTTCAGATATTGCCGATAGCGCAATTAATGAAGGCTTTAAAATTTCAGGCTATTGCACTCAAGCAATGTTTTTAATTTCTCTAGGTATTGAGAGCTATCTCTCAGAAGAGAAGGATAATGAAAGAAGGATTAAACTTGCTCAACAAGTTAAACAACTCATTTTGCCAGGAACAATGGGTGAAGTATTTAAAGTGTTAGCATTATCAAAAAAACAAACAGTAAAATTAGATGGTTTTAAAGAGCAGAATCTTGCTAGTAGGCTTTAATAATTAAATATGGATATTACTCAAACAATTGCTTTAGCTTTAATACAAGGTTTGACAGAATTTTTGCCAGTCTCATCGTCAGCACACCTTGTGATTCTTCCAAAGTTTTTAGATTGGCCAGATCAGGGATTGGCCTTTGATGTTGCACTTCATTTTGCAACTTTATGTGCAATTGTTTATTATTACCGTTTAACTTTAGTTGAAATGTCTAAGGATTTTGCATGCTCAATTGTTACAAGAAAGATGCAAGGTCAATCAATGCTCGCATGGGCTGTTTTGCTCGGGACTATACCAGTTGGGCTTACAGGACTTTTCTTTAAAGACAGTATTGAATTAAATCTCAGAAGTTATGAGGTGGTCGCATTTGCAACCATCTTTTTTGGATTTTTGCTTGGTTTTTCTGACTGGCTACACCGATTTCTTGGCCGCAGTCGGGAGTTTATTCGTAGCTCTGATATTTTAATTGTCGGGCTCTTTCAGGCTTTAGCTTTAATTCCTGGTACATCTCGCTCAGGAATAACTATTACTGCAGCACTATTAATTGGATTATCAAGATCACTATCGATAAAGTATGCATTTCTTCTATCAATCCCAGTAATAGCACTAGCAACCCTTTTAAAAACTTTTGATTTAGTTAATGAGACTAATCAAGTTGATTGGACTCTACTTTTAATAGGTTTTGTAATAGCATTGATTACTGCATATACAACGATCGTATTTTTTATTCGTTTAGTTGAAAGAATTGGTTTTATGCCGTTCGTAATTTATAGAATTTTATTGGGAGTAACGCTATTACTACTTTAACGCCAGAACCGATTTATCGAAAAGATTACACTCCTAGTTCTCATCTTATTAGAACAACTGAGCTTGACTTTAACCTCAAGGACGACGAAACAATCGTCACATCACGTATTTCGTTTTACAAAAATCCTGATGCCAAGAAAAAAGCAAAGGAGCTTTTTTTAAACGGAGAATCCTTGGAGTTAATATCCATTGAAATTGATGGATTAAGTGCTAATTATGAGCTAAAAGATGACGGTTTATTTCTCTTGAATCCTCCTGATAATTTTATTTTGGATGTCCAAGTTCGAATTCATCCTGAAAGTAAAACTGACCTTAATGGTCTTTACCAGTCAAGTGGTAATTTTTGCACACAGTGTGAGGCTATGGGCTTTAGACAAATAACATACTACCTTGATAGGCCAGATGTTTTGAGTGTCTTTACAACTACAATAAATGCCAATAGGGCTAATTACCCGGTACTTCTTAGTAATGGAAACTTGGTGAATGAAACAAGTACTCAAGCTATTTGGCATGACCCTGCGCCAAAGCCTTGTTACTTATTTGCTCTAGTTGCTGGTAAATTAGATTGTCTTCAGGACAACTATACAACGTCAACAGGCAAAGAGGTAGATTTAAGGCTTTATGTTGAGCCACACAATATGCATAAAACGGCATTTGCAATGGAGTCACTTAAAAAAGCATTTGAATGGGAAGAGAGTAGATTTAACCTGAGCTATGATTTAGATATATACATGATTGTTGCAGTTGATGATTTTAATATGGGTGCAATGGAGAACAAGGGACTAAACATTTTTAATTCAGACTGTGTTCTTGCCAATCAAGAGACTTCAACAGATTCAAGCTTCATTAGAATTGAATCTATTATTGGCCATGAGTATTTTCATAACTGGACAGGAAATAGAGTAACTTGTCGGGATTGGTTTCAATTAAGCCTAAAAGAGGGTTTAACTGTCTTTAGAGATCAAGAGTTTTCTTCTGATCTTCGCTCTAGGGCGATCCAAAGAATTACTGATGTAAATCTACTTAAGACCAGGCAATTTGCTGAAGACTCAGGGCCTATGGCTCATCCAGTAAGGCCAGAATCTTATATTGCAATGGATAATTTTTATACAGCAACTGTATATGAGAAGGGTGCAGAGGTTATTCGTATGATTCATACCATACTCGGAGAAGAGGGCTTTCAAAAAGGAATGACTTTATATTTTGAGCGACATGACGGTGAAGCAGTTACCATCGATGATTTTGTTGCGAGTATGGCAGATGCAAATCAATATAATTTTGATAATTTTATGCCTTGGTATAGCAAGGCAGGAACCCCTGAAGTCAACATTGATGATGACTACAACTCAGAACTGAATATTTATCGTGCTACATTTACTCAAAAAAATCTAACTACACCTTTTCTTATTCCTAACAGGTTTGGCTTATTAATAAATGATGGCGAGGAAGTTGAGGCAGGAATGTTTCTTATTGATAAACTTGTAAAAACCGTTGAATTTAATAACATAAAGAGTAAACCTGTCCCTTCTTGGTTTAGGGGTTTTTCTGCGCCAATTAAATTTAATTCTAACCTATCAATAAGTGATAAGATTTATTTAGTATCCAATGACAGTGATCCATTTAATCGCTGGGATAGTGTTCAAAGTCTTTGGTTAGACTATATCCTTAGTCCTGAGAAAGTTGAAGAAAAAGAGTTGTTTGATATGATCAAAAATCTATTCAATAAAGATTCTGATTTTGCACTACTGTCTGAAATGATAAGCCTTCCTTCAGAGCAAATTATTCATCAAAATGTTGGAAAAATTAATGTAGAGGAAGTGAACAATAAGCGTGAAAAATCTATCCTTTCTGTGGGACAGGGTTTGAAAGAGATTTTTCTAGAAACTTTTAATAAATTGAATTACAAAAAAACCTTCGATTTGTCTTCTCAATCTGTAGCAGGGCGCGCCTTAAAGAACAAATGCTTAAGTTACTTGATTAAGTTGGGTGAGTATGAGTTGGCTTATGAGCAATTTAATAGTGCAGACTGTATGACTGACCAGTTCAGTGCTTTTCAGTGCTTATTAGATAATGTAAATCCATATCGTGGTGAAGTTATAGATCGATTTTATAACCAACACAAGGAAGATGCCCAAGTAATAGATAAGTGGTTTAGTGCCCAGAGTGCTTCACCCATCACTTCTGTTGATGATATTAGAAAATTAATGAGCCATGAATTATTTACAATGACCAATCCAAATAGAATTCGATCAGTAATAGGGTCTTTTAGCCAAAATAGTTTTCAGTTTCATTGTAAAAAAGGTTATCAGCTAGCGACTGAAGTAATCTTAGAGTTGGATACTTTAAATCCTCAAATTGCAGCAAGATTTGCAAGTATATTTAATCATTGGAGACGATTTACTGAACAATACTCTTCCCTTCAAGAAAATGAATTGAAGTTAATTAGTAACTCAACTGAACTATCTAATGATGTCTATGAAATTGTTAATACTGCTCTTAAAGGAAAGGTTTAATGTCCTATAGAGAGGCTAAGTATTTATCAGAACTACTAGTTTCCAAAGGCTTGACAGTCTCTGTTGCTGAATCTTGCACAGGTGGTGCACTCTCCAGTTCTTTAACTTCAATTTCTGGAGCCTCATCTTACTTTGATTGTGGATATATAACATACAGCAACCAATCAAAAGTTCAAATGCTTGGTGTGAGTACAGAAACAATTGAAACATATGGGGCTGTTAGTGAAAAGGTTGCCCATGAAATGGTAATTGGAGCTGGTGAAAGGTCACAAAGTAATCTTGCCGTATCAATAACAGGTATTGCAGGGCCATCTGGTGGCTCTGCTGAAAAACCTGTTGGGATGGTTTGTTTTGGTTTTTTCTTTGATGGGAAGACAGCTACAACAACGCAATTTTTTTCAGGTGCTAGGCCCGATATTGTATCTCAAAGTATTTCTTATGCTTTAGTTCAGTTAGCCTTAAAGCTGTGATTGATTCTTCAGTAGTATCCATTGCTCCAATGATGGATTGGACAGATAGACATTGCAGATATTTTTATCGGCTACTTAGTAAAAATACTCAACTTTATACTGAAATGATAACTTCAAAGGCTATTTTAAGAGGAGACAAAAATCGTTTATTAGACTTTAATGCAAGTGAGCATCCATTAACTCTTCAATTAGGCGGTAGTGACCCTAAGGAGATGGCTGAATGCGCTCAAATTGCCCAAAAGTGGGGATATGATGAGGTCAATATAAATGTTGGCTGTCCATCCGACAGAGTTCATTCTGGAAGCTTTGGTGCATGCTTAATGAAGGAGCCAGATTTAGTGGCAGCCTGTGTTGAAAGTATGATTGAGAAATGCGACATTCCAGTTACAGTTAAAAGCCGAATTGGAATTGATGACATGGAGAGTTATGATGAGTTGAGTGATTTTGTATCACTCATTAATTCTAAAGGTTGTAAGCATTTTATAATCCATGCTCGAAAAGCTTGGCTTCAGGGACTGAGTCCGAAAGAGAACCGAACAATCCCGCCTTTAAATTATCCTTGGGTTTACGAGCTAAAAAAAGATTTTCCACAAATTCAAATAACTATAAATGGAGGCATTACAAGTTGCTTAGAGATAAAGAGTCATCTTGATTATGTCGATGGCGTTATGCTGGGAAGGGTGGTGTACAATAATCCATTTTTATTAAGTGAAGTAGATAGTGATATATTCAGCGAAAAAAAGAATCCAATAAATCGTGAACAGATTTTAAAAAAATATATGGTTTATATGAATGAACAACTCAAAATTGGTGTACCTATAAGGTCGATGACTCGTCATATATTGGGTTTATATCATGGCGAAACTAATGCTAAATTATTCCGCAGATTATTAAGTGGCAAGGTAGTTGGATTTGATCATTTAAATGAGTGGTTAGATTTTAAAATAAATAGTTTAACCGATAGTGAAAGTACTCAATAGTTTGGTAAAATTTCATAGGAAAATTCTTCTCTAATAAAATATGGCAGGCGACAACTACATAGCGAGCATTGATATCGGAACTGATAAGATTGCGCTGTTGGCTGCTGAAAAAGATTATGATAATCGACTCAGAATTATTGGGCACAATATTTGCGCCTCTGATGGCGTTAAAAAAGGGGCAATTTTTTCAATAGACTCTTTATCAAGAGTAATTACAAAGCTCATTGAAGAAACTAACAAAAGTTTTGATTTAACACCAGGCTTATTTCGTATCAATATTTCTGACACTCATCTAACTTGCACTGATCGTAAGGGGCATGTCTCTGTAAATGAAGTTGTAACTCGTGACGATGTAGATGCAGTTCTAAAATCTGCGATGTCAATGACAACTCCTTCCAACAAAGAAAGATTACACAGAATTAAAAAGAAGTTTACTATTAATGAAAGTGTAGTAGTAAATAACCCATTGGAGATGGAAGCCGAATTCTTAGAATCTAAGGTCCATATAGTAACTGTCTCGAGTGCCAGCGTTAGGAATATTGAGAATTGTTTAAAGCAGAGTGATTTACAGGTTGAAAAAAATGGAATTGTACTTACCTCTATCGCTAAGTCTCATGCAATACTAACTCAAGAAGAAAAAGATAATGGTGTTTGTATAGTTGACATTGGGGCTGGAGTTACTTGTTTCTCTGTCTTTAATGAGGAAGGCATTGTTCAAAGTGGTGTTATTTCAATGGGCGGTAATGAAGTTACACAAGAGATCGCATTAGCCTTTGATACTTCCCTTGAAGAAGCAAAAAGATTAAAAGAGTTTTACGGAGTTGCTAAGTCGTCTGCACTTAAGGAAGAGAAATTGATTGATTTCACTCAAGCCACAAACAAAGAGGAGCATCAGCTTTCTAGCCTTCAGTTGTCAGAAGTTATTGAGGAGGCTTATCGTGAAATTTTGTTGGCACTTAAAAATGAATTAAAACACCATAATTTGGATAGAATTATTAAATCGGGGTTTGTATTGTGTGGTGGTGGTGCACAAGTTATTTCTTGCGAAGAGCTTGTTCGTGATTTTTTTACCAGAAGAGCTAAAATAGGCACTATTCATCGTTCAAAAATTTCTGGTTTAGATAACATACTAACTGACTTTAGATATGCAGGCTCTATAGGGCTCTTGCTGCATGAAGATGACTTTGGAAAAGATTTCGACGTTATTTCTAATGGAAATAATAGTGTTATAGGTAAAGTAAAAAAATGGGCCGTAAGGAATTTTTAATATATGGTAAAGCAAAGAACAATTAAAAAAACAGTTAAGGCGCGTGGTGTAGGAATTCATAGCGGTAAGGAAGTGAATATGACATTGATTCCTGCAGGAATAGATCATGGCGTAGTTTTTAAGCGATTAGATGCTGGTGGAAGGCAAGTACATGCTCATAGTGCTTTCGTTAATGAAGTTATCTTGTCAACAGGTATTGAAAGCAAAGGTGTAAAGGTTTCAACTATTGAACATTTATTGTCGGCTCTTTCAGCGCTTGGAGTAGATAACCTTTTGGTAGAGTTAGATTCATTTGAAGTGCCAATTATGGACGGTTCATCTGCGCCTTTTATTTTTTTAGTTCAGTCAGCTGGAATTGAACAACAAGAAGCACCAAAAAGATTCATCGTCATTAAAGAAACTGTTAGGGTTGAAAATGGTGAAGCATGGGCACAGGTTTCTCCTCATAATGGATTCAAGGTGACGCTTGAAATAGATTTTGAACATAAAAAAATAAAAGAAAGTGGACAGAAGCTGTCAATTGATTTTGCGGAGCAGTCTTATTTAAAAGAAATATCTCGTGCCAGAACATTTGGATATGAGAGCGATGTTGAGGCGCTTCAAGCTGGTGGACTTGCATTGGGGGCAAGTCTTGATAATGCAATTGGTCTTTCTGACTATGACATCCTAAATGAAGACGGAATGCGGTACCATAACGAATTTGTAAAGCACAAAATATTGGATATTGTTGGAGATCTTTTTCTTTTAGGTGGAAATATGATAGGCCAATATGAGGGGTATAAAACTGGACATATGCTTAATGATCAGTTGCTTTCTGCAATACTTTCTCAACCTCAAGCAACAACAACAAAAACCTATAAGGAAGTCGACTCACCAATTCAATTTTATTCAGAAGATTGGCAAAATAACCTCTAAAAAAACTATTTTTTCTATTCCATTGACTAAATAATAAATACCTTTATTTTCCTTATTTGAAAGCAATAACTGATACTCACGAAGTCTTTTTTGAGCTTAATTCTTTTGGTATAATCGAAAACTTTTTATATTACAGTTATTAGTGATGAAATTAAATGGTGCTCAAATACTGATACATTGCTTGAAGAGAGAGGGTGTTAAGCATGTTTTTGGTTACCCAGGAGGTGCTGTTTTGCATATCTATGACGCTCTAGAAGCTCAAGACGAGATTACTCATGTCTTGGTTAGGCATGAGCAAGGCGCAGCTCATGGAGCTGATGGATATGCAAGAGCGAACGGTATGCCTGGTGTTGTATTGGTTACATCTGGGCCTGGTATCACTAATGCTGTGACTGGAATTGCAACTGCACATATGGATTCTATTCCGATGGTAGTAATTTCTGGACAAGTTCCATCTCCACTGATAGGGATGGATGCCTTTCAAGAGGTAGATGCCACAGGTATTACTCGCTCATGTGTTAAGCATAACTTCCTTATCAGAGATATTAGTGAAGTTGCGAGTACGGTTAAAAAAGCATTTTATATTGCTACAACTGGGCGACCAGGTCCCGTTGTAATTGATATTCCTAAAGACATAACCATTGCTGAAATGGAAATGGAAGAATATCCTGAGACGGTTGAAATGAGGTCCTATAAACCTACAACTAAAGCAAGTAACCGTCAAATTAGAAAAGCTGCAGAGTTGATTGCTAATTCTCAGAGACCAATATTTTATTCTGGCGGCGGCTGTGTAATAGGTAATGCTTCAAAAGAGTTACGTGAATTAACGCGCAAGCTTGGTTTTCCAATTACACAAACTTTGATGGGTTTAGGTGCATACCCTGGTACTGATAAATTATCTCTTGGTATGTTGGGAATGCATGGTACTTATGAGGCCAATATGGCAATGTATGAATCAGATTGTGTCGTTGCTATTGGTTCTCGGTTTGATGATAGAATTACTGGAAACTTAGAAAAATTTTGCCCTACAGCCAAGTTTATTCATATTGATATTGACCCCTCTCAGATTTCTAAAAATGTGGTTGCTGATATCCCTATTGTTGGTCAAACAAAGCAAGTTCTTCAAGCCCTTATTGATGAACTGGAAGACAAAAAGCTTACAGACATTTCCAAATGGTGGTCGCAGATTAATGAATGGAGAAAGGTTGATTCTTTGGCATATACTAAGAAATCAGGTGTTATTAAACCTCAAACAGTTATTGAAATGCTTTATGAGGTTACCAAAGGTAAGGCCATTGTGACCTCAGATGTTGGTCAGCACCAAATGTGGGCAGCTCAATATTATTTATTTGATGAACCAAGACAGTGGATTAATTCTGGAGGTCTTGGAACTATGGGCTTTGGGCTTCCGGCTGCAATGGGTGCTAAAATTGCAATGCCGGATAGAGATGTAGCCTGTGTTACTGGAGAAGGAAGCATACAGATGATGCTTCAAGAGCTCTCGACAATGCTTCAATACTCAACACCTGTTAAAATCATTAACCTTAATAATGGTTACTTAGGTATGGTAAGGCAATGGCAAGAGTTTTTCTATGAAAAGCGTTATGCAATGTCCTATATGGATGCGTTACCTGACTTTGTTAAACTGGCTGAGAGTTATGGCCATATTGGAATAAAAGTTGAAAAAGAGTCTGACCTCAAGCCTGCCCTTGTTGAAGCATTTAAGCAAAAAGATCGTACTGTTTTTCTAGATATTTTGACCGACCCATCTGAAAATGTATTTCCAATGATTCCTGCAGGTGGTGCTCACTGCGATATGTTGTTAGCAGGCCGTGATCAAATGGTATCAAAAGATGAAACAGACTTTAATGCGGTGTAGTTTATGAGACATATTATTTCAGTTATTTTAGAAAATGAAGCGGGCGCTCTTTCAAGAGTTTCTGGATTATTTACTCAACGCGGCTTTAATATTGAATCTCTTACTGTTGCACAAACTAACGATGTGAATTTATCTCGCATGACAATCGTATCGTCAGGAAATGATCGAGTATTAGAGCAAATTGTTAAGCAACTCAATAAATTAATTGAAGTAGTTAAGGTAAGTGATTTGACTAGTCAAGATCATGTCGAGCGAGAGTTAATGCTTGTTAAGATTTCCTCGGTCTTAAAGGACAATGTAGACTTAAAAGAGTTAGTGGAAATTTTTGGTTGTAAAGTTGTTGATGTGACTGAAAAAATTTACACCATTGAGGTTTCTGGGAAGACTAAAAAAATTAACGCATTTTTAGATGCGTTTGATCCAGCAAACATTATTGAGGTTTCAAGGACGGGCGTCACTGGAATTTCTAGAGGAAAAAAATTAATTTAAATTTAAGGAAAAAAAATGAATAGATATTACGATAAAGATGCAGACCTTTCAATTATTCAAGGCAAAAAAGTTGCTATTATTGGTTATGGTTCTCAAGGACACGCTCAAGCTAATAATCTAAAGGATTCAGGTGTAGAAGTTGTTGTTGGTCTAAGAGAGGGCTCATCTTCTGCAACAAAAGCACAAGAAGCAGGTCTCGGTGTTATGTCTGTTGAAGAGGCAAGTGCTTGGGCAGATGTTGTTATGGTTTTAGCTCCAGATGAGTTTCAAGCCAGTATTTATTCAGAAAATATTGAACCAAACTTAAAGCAAGGTGTTGCTTTAGCATTTTCACATGGACTCAACATCCATTTTGATATGATTGTCCCAAGAGAAGACCTTGATGTGATTATGATTGCTCCAAAAGCGCCAGGACATACAGTTCGTTCAGAGTTTGTTAAAGGCGGAGGCATTCCTGATTTAATTGCGATCAAGCAGGATGCTACAGGTAATGCTAAGGATATTGCTCTTTCTTACGCTTCAGCAATTGGTGGGGGTCGAACTGGTATACTTGAGACCAGCTTTCGAGAGGAAACTGAAACAGATTTGTTCGGAGAGCAAGTAGTTCTTTGTGGGGGGACAACTTCACTTGTGCAGGCTGCATTCGAAACACTTGTAGAAGCAGGCTATGAGCCAGAAATGGCATATTTTGAATGTCTTCATGAATTAAAGTTAATTGTTGACTTGCTATATGAAGGCGGTATTGCTAATATGCGTTATTCAATTTCAAATACTGCTGAATATGGTGATGTTACTAGAGGTCCAAGAATAGTAACTGATGAAACAAAAGCTGAAATGAAGAAAATTCTAAGTGAAATCCAAAGCGGTGCTTTCGCTAAAGAATTTATCAGTAATGTTGGTGAATTACCAGGTCGTCGTGATGTTCAACGCAAACACCAAATTGAAACTGTTGGTGAGAGCTTGCGCTCTATGATGCCATGGATTGCAAAAAATAAATTGGTTGATCAATCTAAAAACTAAAAAAATTAGATGATCCCAGTTTGATTTTAAGAAATTGTGACTGAAAAAATACCGAGTAGAGGCATTTATTTACTACCAAGCATCCTTACTACGTTTGGGATGTTTGCTGGTTTTTATTCAATTATTGCATCAATTAATGGTGACTTCACTTTAGCTGCGATATCAATCATGGTTGCTATGTTGTGGGACGCTTTGGATGGTCGAGTCGCTCGATTAACGAATACTCAAAGTGATTTTGGAGCACAGTATGATTCTCTTGCTGATCTAGTCTCTTTCGGTGTAGCTCCAGCCCTCCTTGTCTACGAATGGTCCCTATCTGACTTAGGAAGAGTTGGTTGGCTTGCGGCTTTCATTTTTTTAGCTTGTGCGGCCCTAAGACTAGCAAGGTTTAATACACAAGTTGGTGCGTCTGATAAGCGCTATTTTCAAGGCCTCCCTTCACCAGCAGCGGCAGGTGTTATTGCTAGTATGATATGGCTTAAATTTTGGAAATTTGAGTATTTTGATTTTGGTATAGTCTCTCTGAGTTATTACGTTGGTGTTGGCATAACAATAGTTTGTGCACTACTTATGGTTAGCAATGTGCGTTACTACAGCTTTAAGGAGTTGGATTCCAAAAAGGCTTCATTTAGATTTCTTTTGGCTATAGTACTGAGCCTTATTGTGCTACTCTCGAAGCCAAATATATTTTTATTTACTGGCTTTTTTGTGTATATGCTTTCTGGTCCTTTTATTACAATCACTGGTCTTAATAAAAAGCGGATTCAGAAAAAACAAAGTCAAGATAGATAAGTTCCTTTATAATCACGCACTATGTATATAGATTTTAACTTGTCGACTTCACATTCACGAAGCAAACTCATTGCTTTGTTGCGATTACTGCCGTAAGGCAATAATAATCATAATAGACGAAAGTCTATCACTAAAACTTAAGCTAAAATTCGGAATTACAAAAGGAGTAAATTTATGTCCGATAAATTAATTATATTTGATACAACTCTTAGAGATGGAGAGCAATCGCCAGGCGCCTCGATGACAAAGGATGAAAAGGTGCGCATTGCTAAAATTTTAGAAAAAATGAAAGTCGACGTTATTGAGGCTGGCTTTGCAATTGCCTCACAGGGTGATTTTGAAGCAGTTCAGGCTGTAGCAAAAGCTGTCAAAGATTCGACAATTTGCTCTCTAGCAAGAGCACTCGATAAAGATATTGATCGTGCTGGTGAATCTATAAAAGGTGCCAATTCAGCCAGAATTCATACCTTTATTGCAACATCTGATATTCATATGCAGATGAAGCTGAGAATGACCCCCGATGAAGTGGTGAGTCAAGCTGTTCGTTCTGTCAAAAGAGCAACAAAATTTACAGATAATATTGAGTTTAGTCCTGAAGATGCTGGAAGATCAGAGATTGATTTTCTTTGTCGAATCATTGAGAAAGCAATTAAAGCAGGTGCCACAACAATTAATATTCCTGATACGGTTGGTTATAATATCCCTCATCAGTTTGGTGAGACCATGAGAATGCTTATTGAAAGAATTCCAAACTCTGATAAAGCAATATTTTCAGCACATTGTCATAACGACCTTGGTCTTGCAGTTTCTAACTCCTTGGCGGCAGTTTTAAGTGGCGCAAGACAGATAGAATGTACTATCAATGGCTTGGGTGAGAGGGCAGGTAACACATCTCTTGAGGAGGTTGTTATGGCGGTTAGAACTAGACAAGATGTCTTTGGTTGTGATACAAATATTGATGCTACAAATATTTTAGCTGCATCAAGACTGGTATCCTCAATTACAGGGTTTGTTGTTCAGCCTAATAAGGCAATTGTTGGCGCTAATGCTTTCGCTCACGAGGCTGGAATTCATCAAGACGGTGTTCTTAAACACAGAGAGACCTATGAGATTATGAGAGCAGAAGATGTTGGTTGGAATACTAATTCTTTAGTCCTTGGAAAACACTCTGGTCGAAATGCCTTCAAAGCTAGGCTTGTCGAACTTGGCGTTGATTTTGAATCAGACGAGGCATTAAATGATGCATTTTCTCGCTTTAAGACGCTAGCCGATAAAAAGCATGACATTTTTGATGAAGACCTTCAAGCACTTGTTACTGAGGCACAAACCGAAGCAACAGAGTTTATTCGATTAGTTTCTCTCAAAGTCTCTGCTGAGACCGGTAAAGATAATACTGCTGATATAACACTATCAATCAATGGAAACGAGCAAAGTGCCTCAGCAAAAACATCGGGCGCAGTTGATGCTGCCTTTACTGCTATATTGTCTTTAGTTAATATTGAGCCAAAACTCCAACTATATTCAGTTACCAATGTAACTCAAGGAACAGACTCGCTTGGAGAGGTTAATGTTCGCCTTGAACATGAAGGGAAAATTGTCAATGGTCAGGGGGTTGATACCGATATTATTACCTCTTCAGCCAAGGCATATGTTAATGCTTTAAATAAAGTGATGGCAAATGTAGAAAAGGCGCACCCTCAGATATGACGATAGAAAATAGAAATAACTATCTAGATGCTCTAGGGATACCTGATTTTCTCTATTCTCAAAATAATCCCGATAAAAAAGTAAATCCTGAAGTGAAATGTTTGATCATTGAAACTAACTCTCAAGATTCTTTTTGTGAGCCAGGTCAAAGCCAAGATTTATTAATAAAAATATTGACCTCTATAGATTTAACGTTAAGCAATGTTTGTTTAATGTCAATTGAAAAAGATAATCTTGATGAGTACATTAGGGCTAATCCTGCAAAGGCTGTATTGGTTATGGGCGCAGAGGTTAATTCGGATTTATCTTTTCTATTTTCCACCCATCACCCAAGAGATATTCTAAAAAATAATAAACTTAAGAGAGAGGTCTGGGAAGTGTTAAAAAAGGTTAAGTTATGTCTCAGATAAATTATTCATTGAGCTCTTATGAGCGCCCAAAGTTAAAAACCCCTAATGGCGAGAAAAAACTACTACTTCATTCATGTTGTGCCCCTTGCGCAGGTGAAATTATGGAGGCATTAGCCGCCTCAGATATAGATACAACAATTTTTTTCTACAACCCAAATATTCACCCTGTTGAAGAATATGAGCTTCGAAAGGAGGAGAATGTTCGCTTTGCTCAAAAGCTAGGTATGCCAATTATTGATGCCGATTATGATCGTGATGATTGGTTTAAGAGGACAAAAGGGCAAGAGAATGAGCCTGAAAGAGGGAAGAGGTGTACAACATGTTTTGATATGCGCTTTGAAAGAACCGCTAGGTATGCTGCTGAAAATAACTTTGACATTATTTCATCTACATTAGGTATATCTCGATGGAAAGATATGAATCAAATTAATGGCTCAGGCGCTAGATCATCTAAGCCACATAATGTTCCTTATTGGGACTTTAATTGGAGAAAAAAAGGCGGCTCTTCAAGAATGCTAGAGCTATCAAAAAAAGAAAACTTTTATCAGCAAGAGTATTGTGGCTGTGTATATTCTTTAAGAGATACTAACAATTGGAGAGTTTCCAAGGGACGAGAAAAAGTTGAAAGAGGTGTAAAGTTTTATCAAGAAGCAAAACTTAAGTTATCTCAGAGTGACTAATCCTCTATAAGATAGAGTAATAATGCTTTTTGAGCATGCAGTCGATTTTCAGCTTCATCCCATATAACACTCTGTTTACCGTCAATCACATCTGCGCTGACCTCCTTTCCTCGGTATGCAGGAAGGCAATGCATAAAAATTACATCACTTTTTGCCTTAGACATCATCTCTTCATCAACCTGAAAGCCTTTAAACGCTAATTCTCGCTCTTTTTGTTCAGATTCTTGACCCATACTAGTCCAAACGTCAGTAACAATAATATCAGCATCTTTACAGGCATCCAACGGTTTATTAAAGTACTCGATGTTGTTTTGATATTTATCAACATACGATTGAGATGGCTCGTAACCCTCAGGAGTTGCAATGGATAAAGAAAAGTCGAATATGTTTGCAGCTTGCATATAGGTTTGACAAACATTACAGCCATCTCCTATCCAAGCTATCTTTTTGCCTTTGATTGACCCTCTTTGTTCCTGATAAGTCATTAAATCAGCAAGTATTTGACAAGGATGAGATTCGTCAGAAAGGGCGTTAATGACTGGTTTAGTTGAATGCTTTGAGAATTCAATAATATCTTCATGGGATGAGAGTCTCAGCATTACTGCATCAACCATCGAACTTATAACGATTGCGCTATCAGTAATCGGTTCTCCCCTTCCTAGTTGCATATCTTTCTCAGATAGAAAAAGTGATTGGCCACCAAGTTGCGTCATACCTGCTTCAAAAGAAACCCTAGTGCGAGTAGACGACTTGTCAAAAATCATTGCTAGCGTTTTATTATTAAGCGAATTATTCAGATGGCCCGCTTTGTGCTCTTTTTTAAGAGAGATTGCTCGGTCTATAATATTTTGCAAAACCTCTAGTGAGTGATCGTCAAAATCAATAAAGTGCTTTGTCATAATCTTTTCCTAGGAATTTATAAGTTTTGTAATCTTTTTAATCAAGATGTTGACCTCTTCTTTGGATATTATAAGTGGCGGTAACATCCTAATTGAGTTTCCAGTAATATTAATTAGAAACTTATCTTCTAGTGCTTTTTGAACGAGCTTACTACAATCAATACTTTTTTTATCAAGTTCAATACCTATCATGAGTCCTTTTATACGAATCTCTTTAACGACTTGGCAATCTACTAGCTTTGATTTAAGCTGAACCTCAAAGTACTGACTCATTTCGTTAACATTATCAAGAATTGAATCATCCTCAAAAACATCAAGAACGCTTAAAGCAACCCTTGTTACTAAAGGATTCCCTCCAAAAGTTGAACCGTGGCTACCATAAATAAGCATTTCAGAAGCCTTTCCTTTGGCGAGGCAAGCTCCAATCGGAACACCATTACCTAGGCCTTTAGCTAAGCAAAGGATATCAGGAGTAAGGTTGTTATATTGGTGAGCAAAGAGTTTGCCTGTTCTGCCCATACCTGACTGTACTTCATCAAGAATAAAGAGCCAGTCATTTTCATCACAAACTGACTTCACTTTATTTAAGTAGTCACCTTGTGGAATTATAACCCCAGCTTCTCCTTGAATTGGTTCAACCATTACAGCAACAATATCCTTATTTTCATTGTATTTCTTAATGGCATCAATATCATCAAAGTCGACATGAATAAACTCACTCATTAGAGGAGAGAAACCGGCTTGAACTTTGCTATTACCTGTGGCAGATAGGGTTGCCATTGTTCGTCCATGGAAGCTTTTATTTGCAGTCAAAATAATTGGGTTTATGATGTTTTTAGAGCGCGCATAAAGTCTAGCTATTTTGATCGCGGCTTCATTAGCTTCAGCACCAGAATTAGCAAAAAAAGCTTTATCCATATTAGCTAACTTACAAAGGCGCTCAGCTAATCTTTCTTGGTTTCCGATTCGGTAAACGTTTGACGTATGCAAAAGCTCTTGAGACTGCTCAATAATGCTTTGGGTAATTGCTGGATGGCAGTGACCAAGGTTAACAACACCAATTCCTGAAAGGGCATCAAAATATTGTTTCCCCTCTGAGTCAGTTAGCCAACATCCACTCCCATTTGTAAAAGTAACGTCAAGTGGTGAATAGTTAGACATTAAGTTAGACATAATAAATTCCTAATAAAAACAAAAAAGCCCCATAATGGGGCTTTTGAAACTAAATCGATTGCCGTATTAAGGCAAAAAAACCGCCATCACTAAATATGGATGATAAGTGTATCTTCGTATGGTGTATCGTCTTAAATGTTTAGATGTCGTTAGCATTTCAGTTTCAAAATAACTTAAAAGAGTCATTATATCCTAAACATTGGCTTTAAACTTTCTGTAATTTCATCTAAATAAATGAAAAAAAAGTTAATATTACTTGCAGATTTATGAAACAATAGAGTTGCAAAAATCAAAATTTTATTTCATTAATCTAAGGAGTAAAAATGCAACTACACATCTCTGGCCATCACCTTGATATTACTTCAGCTATCAAGAATCATACAAACGAAAAACTCTCAAAAATTAAACACCACTTTGACAATGTCATGAATGTCAATATGATTTTAGAGGTTCAAAAAGACGTCCAAAAGGCAGAGGCAACGATACATTTAAGTGGGGCAGATTTATTTGCTAAAGCCCAAAGCAGTGATATGTATGTATCAATTGATCAACTGATCAACAAGTTAGATTCACAAATAATTAAACACAAAGAAAAACTACATAACCACAGAGGTTAGTCCATATAAATTATAATATGTTGTATTTATTGCATAACAAGCTTTGCTTGTTATGCAATAGTTGTTAACGGATTATAATTATGGCTGAAGTTGAACTCACGACTTTCGAAGCGAGTCTGCAAAATTTAATGATTGCACTTGAAGCATCGAATCTTGATGAGGCTAAAGCTCAAATTAAAGAACTTTATCCTGGTGAAATTTCACGACTGCTAGAAGCCCTACAACCCAAAGATAGATCGATTCTTTGGCCTAGTATAGGAGCTTCAATTCAGGGTGAGGTTTTAAAAGAAGTAAGTGAAGATGTTCAATCTCAATTGATCAGTGAAATGTCAGTTGATACACTCGTTAAGGCTACTGCAAAACTAGATACAGATGACTTGGCTGATATTGTTCCAAACCTTCCTGAATCAGCTGTACACAGTTTGTTACTCACTCTGGATTTTAAACATAGAGAGCATCTAAATAAAATCTTGAGTTACCCAGAGGATTCTGCGGGTGGCTTAATGAACACCGACTTTATTACAGTTAGACCAGATGTCACAATTCGAGCTGTAATTCGTTACCTTAGACTACTTAAAGAGATGCCAGTCGATACTGACCAAGTATTTGTTGTTGATAGAAATTATAATTTTTTAGGTTCTCTCCTTATTACAACTATCCTAACTGAAGAGCCAGAGCAAACTATCTTGTCTTTAATTGATATTGATCACTCCAAACCAATCAGTGCAGAAACTGATGAATCAGAAGTCGCACTTCTATTCGAAGAAAGGAATTTAATTTCAGCACCCGTAATTGATGAAAATAACCAATTAGTTGGAAGAATTACTATTGATGATGTGGTGGATGTTATACGTGATCAGGCTGAACACTCTGTTATGTCAATGGTAGGCCTGGATGAAGATGAGGACGTATTTGCACCGATTTTTTTAAGCTCAAGGCGTCGCAGTATTTGGCTTGGAGTTAACTTAGTTACTGCCTTTATTGCGGTCTACTTTATTGGGCTTTTTGAAGCAACATTGCAGCAAAAAATTGCACTAGCAATTTTAATGCCAGTGGTTGCAAGTATGGGCGGCATTGCTGGTACTCAAACTTTAATTATTGTAACTAGAGGCATTGCTACAGGAAGGGTAAGTGCGGCCAATATAAGAGTTTTAATCAATAAAGAGGTTGCTGTTAGTGTGCTTAACGGAGTTATTTGGTCGATCGTGATAGCACTGATAACTTTTTACTGGTTTTCTGACCTCTTGCTTAGTTTTATTATAGCCGTAGCAATCATTGTTAATTTAGTTGTGGCAGCTTTTTCTGGTGCATTCTTACCGCACTTACTTACTAAGCTAAAGATAGACCCGGCTTTGGCTGGCGGCGTAATATTGACTACCATTACTGACGTAATTGGATTTGTTGCATTTCTAGGTTTGGCAGCGATATTTATTTAGCTTTGTCGACTGAACTTAATAATGAAGCTTATCTATACTAATGAAAATCGAATAATGGTTCTTAATGTCAAAAACGTTTTAATTAGTCATGGTTTTGAGGTAGCCCTTAATAATGAATTTGCATCAAGTGCTGCAGGTGGTCTAGCTCCCTTTGATACTTGGCCAGAAGTATGGCTATTAAAAGATGATGATTTAGAAGAAGCCCTAAAAATTGTTGAGTCGTTTGATACTGATATTAGCTTAATAACTTGGCAATGTAGTCAATGCCTTGAAGATAATGATCAAACATTTGATTACTGTTGGAAGTGCAATGCAGAAAATTCTCAATAACTCTATTCGAAACTAACAAAATATATTAATGGATTTAATTGTCTGGCTTGGCCTATTAGCATCTGCACTTTTCATCAGTATATCGCCAGGGCCTGGTGCTATTTTTTCGATAAGTCAAGGAACCCAGTATGGCTTTAAGAGGTCACTATTTTCAGTAATAGGTTTGCAATTTGGATTGATGAGTCAAATTATATTTTTGCTTTTTGGTCTGGGAGTGTTGATCGATCAGTTTCCAGCTATCTTTAAAATAATAAAGGCCATTGGCATGATCTATTTAATAGCGTTAGGTGTCATTCAGTGGCTTAAAAAAATTGAACAAATATCTACATCTAAAGAGGCATTACAGAGTAGTTTTAGCCCTTTAAAAGGGCTTTTTCAAGGTTTTTTTGTAAATTTAACCAACATTAAGGGTACAGTTTTTTTTCTTGCATTAATACCATTATTTATAGATTTAACGGCGCTTAAGCTTTCTACCTGTGTAATTTTTACTGCAACATTGATTGGTGTTGACTTAATCGTAATGACTGGCTATACAATGATTGCTGAAATATCAAAGTCTTTACTATCAGACCCTAAAAAAATATTATGGCAAAATAGAGTTACTGGTTTAACGTTGATTTTTGTTGGCTTAATTATGGGTAATACATAACTATATATTATGAGTATTTTTCATTTAGCATATACAGTACGTGATTTAGAATCTACAAGAAAATTTTATGGTGATCTTTTGGGTTGTCAAGAAGGAAGAAGTACAGAAAGTTGGGTTGATTTTGATTTCTTTGGAAATCAGTTATCTTTGCATATTGGGCAGACGATAAAAGAACTTGAGTCTGACTCTAGGGTAGACAATCTAGAGGTTCCATTACCACACTTTGGTTGTGTGCTTGATTGGGACTTATTTCATAATCTAGCTGATAAATTAAAATCAGCAGGAATTGTATTTATTATTGAACCTACTATTAGGTTCGAAGGTATGCCTGGAGAGCAAGCAACAATGTTTCTTGAAGATTATTCTCAGAACGCTCTTGAATTTAAATCTTTTCGAAATCCAAATGAAGTTTTTAGTCAATAGTTTATGATGGAACAGTAAATGTTTGAAATATTAAGTACTGAAACAATAATAACTTTTGTTGCCGCCTCGGTAGTATTAAGCCTTGTTCCAGGTCCAGATAATATCTTTGTTATGTCTCACTCAGCTTTAAAGGGCTGGAGGATTGGTTTCTACACCACACTGGGACTATGTACAGGATTGATAGGTCACACAGTACTTGTTGCGATAGGTGTTAGCGTTATCTTTCAAACCAGTGCTATTGCCTTTAATGGACTAAAAATTATTGGTGCATTCTACCTTCTTTATCTTGCATGGCTTTCGGTTCAAAACAAAGAGTTAAATTTAGGCGGAACTGACAAAGACAGTACAAATCGCTCTTACTACTTTACTGGCGTTATTATGAATTTGACTAACCCAAAGGTGGCGCTCTTTTTTTTGGTTTTTTTGCCACAGTTTGTAAACACCAGTAATGACAATGTCTCAATCCAGATATTTTTACTTGGACTGTTATTTATCCTCAGCGCGCTTTGTGTATTTACATCAATTGCATATCTTGCTAGTTTTCTTGAAGACGTACTTAAGAAATCGAAAACGGTAAACAAGAACCTTAACATACTTGCAGCCTTAATATATTTTGCTCTTGCAATCAACCTATTTTTTGTGAACTTTTAGACAATATAATTTTGAATGAATACTACATCCATAATTTGTGACTATGAATCCCGTACTAAGGAAATCTGTGCAATAAGATACGAGGTTTTTATTGACGAGCAGAATGTACCAGAGGAGCTCGAAATTGATGGCCTTGATGGCGAAGCGAAACACGTTTTGGCTTTTGTTGATGAAGTGCCAATTGGCACTGGCAGAATACTAAGTGATGGGCATATTGGTAGGGTAGCTGTTCTAAAGAAATATCGTGGGCAGGGTTCTGGTAAGCTCATTATGAAAGAGTTAATTAAGTGGGCTCAGGATATGAATCTAGAAAAGGTTTGGTTGTCTTCGCAATGGCACGCTCATAGTTTCTATTTAGGTCTTGGTTTTGTTTGTGTTGGTGAGATTTACAAAGAAGCTGAAATTGACCACATTAAAATGTATAGAGCGCTCTGATTAGCTTTAAATATTTAAAAGATATGTAGGAGGGGGTTTATTTAAACTTCTGAATTCCTTCAGCTATAAATTGATTTATGACCTTTCTTCTTAATTTTGCCGAATCTAATTCTTGAACAAAATTGGGTTCTTCCAACCATAATATTTACTTGAGTGTCAACCTATTCCTAACTACTAACGCATACTTAGCCCATTATGGAATAGATGTACCTTGCTTGGGTCAGCACTAAACTTAACTAACTGATTGCGCAACGACTTATGTGTGCCAGGAATTTTGGCAATAAGGTTTTCATCTTGCATAGCGTTCTTTACATACAACAAAGTGTATTCACCTAGAGCTTCGGTTATTTCAACCTCCGCTTTAACTATATGATCTTCTTCTGTCAATTTTAAGTGTTCAGGTCTAATGCCAACATTAACTTGTTTTCCCATGTCTTTAGAGCTTGTAGCAACGCTGGATACCGCCACACAATCGTCATTCAGACTGACTGTAGTTTGCGTTCCTGTATTTACAATTGTTCCTGGTAACAGATTCATTGCAGGAGAGCCAATAAACTGTGCAACAAATTCATTCTCTGGACTGTTATAGAGGTCTAATGGAGTTCCCACCTGTGCCACAGTATTATTTGCCAAAACAACAATTCGAGTGGCAAGGGTCATGGCTTCTACCTGGTCATGGGTTACATAGATCATGGTACGATCTGGCATTGTTTCTTTCAAACGTGCAATCTCGATACGAGTCTTAACACGCAATGCCGCGTCCAGATTAGACAAAGGTTCGTCAAACAAAAAAACTTTAGGATTTCGCACAATAGCACGCCCTATTGCAACTCGCTGACGCTGACCGCCGGAGAGTTCTTTTGGCAACCGGTCAAGAAGGTCATCAAGTTTTAGGGCTTTTGATGCTTTATCAACTGCTGCATCAATCTCCGGCTGTTTGTATTTAGCAATCTTGAGAGCAAAAGACATATTGTCGCGAACGGTAAGATGCGGATATAGGGCGTAACTTTGAAACACCATGGCAATGCCGCGCTTAGAAGCTGGTATATCGTTCATGCGCTGTCCATCAATTTCTAGAATACCGCCAGTTATATGCTCAAGACCCGCTATCATGCGCAGTAAGGTGGACTTGCCGCAACCAGAGGGACCCACAAACACAACAAGCTCTCCGGACTCAATGTCTAAACTGACGTTCTTGAGAACTGTGATGCCGTTGTTGTAAGATTTTTCTATGTTACTGAGGGTTAATTGGGTCATATAAGCAAGATTAGTTATTAGTATTTTTTAGTGCAAAACAAAATTGCCAAGGGCCAAGTTTATTGCTTTCAATAGGGTTGATACATAGTTTACCCATGTTATGATTGATGTTCTGCCAACTGCCTCCAGGTAGAGAAAATTCCAAAACTTCATCTGACAAATTGAAGGCACAATACAGGCAATTTGAATCATCCTCTCGAATAAAACTTAGAAGCTCTCCTTTAGCTTCCATAGATATTTGTTTTCCGCTCTGTAGTACTGGAAACGACTTACGCAAAGCGATAGCTTTGCGAAAGAACTTTAGCAGAGAGTCTTCATCAGATTCTTGTATGTCTACAGCCTGTTGAGACTGTTCAGTACATACTGGTAACCAGGGTTTTCCTGTACTAAAGCCTGCATTTACCGCATTAGCTTGCCACACCATCGGGGTACGGCATCCATCACGGCCTTTGTATTCAGGCCAGAACTCAATTCCATAGGGGTCTCTCAAGTCTTCAAAACTCACTACTGAGTCCATTAATCCCAATTCTTCGCCCTGATATATACACACACTACCACGGATGGTGTGTAGCAACATTGCGTAAGTGTATCTAGATAGAGTGTTAAGATTCCAGCGAGAAGTCATTCGCTCTACATCGTGGTTGGAAAAAGCCCAACAAGGCCAACCATTGGGTGCTTCTCTATCCATTTTATCAAATACTGTCTTCACCAACTGCGCAGTCGCAGGATTATTTTCCAAAAACTCAAATGCATAGCACATATGTATACGCTTATCGCCGCTGGTGTACTCACCCAAAATTTGCATACCTCGCTGGGCATCACCAACCTCTCCCAGACAGGCACGACCTTCATATTGATCAACAAGGGCACGAATACGCTCCAAAAATGCTATGTTTTCAGGCTGATTCTTCGAATATATATGATTCTGCCAGTTGTATGGATTCACTTTCGTTGCTATGCTGTGATTTCTTTCATGCTCTGGTAAGGGCGGATTGTCACGCAATAGCTTGTCATGCATGAAAAAATTAATAGTATCAAATCGGAAACCATCCACACCTTTGTCCAACCAAAAACGTACTATATCCAATAATGCATCTTGTACATCCAGGCTATGTATATTTAAGTCTGGCTGATTACTGAGAAAGTTATGCAAGAAGTATTGCTCCCTACGACCATCCCACTGCCAGGAAGACCCGCCAAACATTGCTAGCCAGTTATTGGGTGGTGTGCCATCTGGATTGGCGTCAGCCCACACATACCAATCATTTTTTGGGTTAGTATGGTCAGTGCAGCTTTCTTTAAACCACGCATGTTGGTCGGACGTGTGTGATAGTACCAAATCGATCATAATGCGCAAACCAAGACTATGCGCCTCAGCCAACATGGCATCAAAATCATCCATAGTTCCGAACATGGGGTCAATTACACGATAGTCACTGACATCATAACCAAAGTCCTTCATCGGCGATTTAAAGAAAGGCGATACCCAGACAGCGTCAACACCAAGTGATGCTATATATGGTAAACGTTGAGTAATGCCAGTTAAATCCCCAACTCCATCTCCATTGCTATCCTGGTAACTACGTGGATATACTTGATAGATAACTCCTCCCTTCCACCAATTACCATTGACTATTGAATTCGTTTTCTCTATATTTATTATTGATTGATTAAGCATGACATTTATTTAATAGATCCAGTTAAAAGACCACGAACAAGATATTTCTGTAAAGTAAAAAATACTATCAGAGGAACAACAATTGAAACAAATGCTGAGGTTGCCAAAATTTCCCAGTTGCCACCTCTACTTCCCAATAACTCCACTAGCTTAGAAGTCATAACCTCGGTTTGACCAGAAGAGTCAATCAAGAAGACTTTAGCTACAAGCAGATCATTCCAAGTCCATAGGAACTGAAAAATAGAAAAAGCAGCGAGAGCGGGGAAGCTTAAAGGGAGGATAAGTTTCATGAATATTTTAAAATCAGATGCTCCATCAATTCGAGCATTCTCAATAATGTCCTTGGGCAGTCCAATCATGTAGTTGCGCAGAAGGTAAATAGCTAATGGTAGTCCAAATCCAGTGTGGGCTAACCACACACCAAGAAAGCCTTTTCCAATACCAATGTGCATGTGCAACTTCAACAACGGAATCAAGGCCATTTGTAAAGGCACTACCAACAAACCAACAACAAATGCCACTAATAGCGCGCGACCTGGAAATTGCATCCAAGCTAAGGCATAAGCCGCAAAGGCTGCTATCAGGATTGGAATAATGGTTGCTGGTATTGCCACTGTTAAGGTGCTTAGAAAAGCCTTTCCCATACCATCAACATTTTTTGGATCAAACAAAACCTTACGGTAGTTATCCAGGGTAAATTCTGGAGCCATGGGTGCTGTTACAAATACTCTCATGCCACGACTGCCTGTAAACGGATTTTCATTTATCATGCGATAATGTCCATCCTCTCTTAGGGTAATTTCACCACCCTTAGTTAATTTAGCTGTTTCGCCAGGAATATAACCGTCTATTGCACGCGATGAAACCCCCCAAACGTTAATGGTCATTTCTTTTTCAGAGCTAAATAGCATTCCTTCGATGATATACTTGCCATCAATAATCTTCTGAGTTTGTGGATTAGCAGTACGAACAATTATATTCTGTTCGTTAGAATTAAAGCCTTTCCACCAGCCACTAGTCGATATTTGATCAGCTGTACGGAAAGACGAAACTAACAATCCTATGGTAGGAATTAACCATAAAATAACCAGTATAGTTACCGAAAGATTAACAGCCCAGCTAAGTGATGATTTTTTTCCAACTATATTGTCCATGTTTGCTCCTTTATTGAATCTCTTTACGAGCATTTTTAACATTCCAAACCAATATCGGGGTAACAAGTAGCATAAGCACTATTGCGGATGCAGAGCCAACCCCCCAGTCATTGCCGCGGAAGAATTTGTCGAACATGTAGTTGGCCAGAACCTGTGTATCCCAATGACCATTGGTCATTGCATAAACAATATCAAAGACCTTTAGCACGGTAATAGTAATTGTGGTCCAGACTACCAGTATGGTGCCTTTTATCTGTGGTACTTTTATTCGGAAGAAAAGCTGCCAAGGGTTGGATCCATCTATGATTGCTGCTTCAATTGTTTCTTCTGGAATACTTCGCAAAGCAGCTGCAAGAATCACCATAGCAAATCCGGTTTGGATCCAGATCAAAACTATCATCAAAAACAAGTTATTCCATAATGACATGGTAATCCATGTTTGGGGTGCATCACCGCCAAAAAATAGATATAGTGCATTTATCAAACCAATCTGATCTTGGTCAACGGGTCGAGCATCATAAACTAGTTTCCAAATAACCGAAGCCCCTACAAAAGAAATAGCCATAGGCATAAAAATTATCGATTTGGCTGCGTTTCCCCAACCAATTCGGTCTGTTAGATGGGCTGCTAACAAGCCAAATCCAGTGGAAATTGCTGGCACAATCACTAGCCATGACATATTATTGCGAAACGCTTCCCAGAACTTTTGGTCATTAAACATCTGTGCATAGTTAGCCAAGCCGACCCACTCATCTCCATAGGCATGACGCTCGGTCAGGGATAAACGTAAAGTCTCCAATACTGGATACGCAAGGTATACCAAAAGAGCAAACAATGCAGGAAACAAGAATAACCATGGCCGTATCTGGTTGGCCAAACTTATATTGCGATTGATGTTCCTGCCATGGGCGGGTAAAAATATATTATCTAAAAACCAATTAGACAGGTAGTAGTAGCCTAAGCAAAAAACCACTGAGGCGCTGATCATTAATAATCCTTGAATGATAGGTTGCATAACTAATACCTAAATAATACAACATTAAGAAGAAGGAACAACCCCGGACATTTTAGACTGTCCGGGGTTTAAAGTTAACACTATAAGAGTAACAGTGCTATTTAGTTGTTACTTTAATGCATCCCACGATGCTTGAATTGCATCAGCTACTGACTGAGCAGATGCGCCGTCAGCGTAATCAACCATACCAGTCCAGAAGGATCCAGCACCAACACCACCAGGCATCAGGTCAGAGCCATCGAAACGGAATGTTGTGGCACCTAAAAGAATGTCATTCATCTTCTTCAGGGTAGGATCAGAGAATACAGAAGTATCCACACCCTTATGAGGAGTCAGGAATCCTTTACGCGCCATCCAGATTTCATGTGCTTCAGCAGACTGCAGATATTCAATTAACGAATGCGCTTCAGGCGAATCGTTAGTAATACTAAACAGAGTTCCGGCACCTAACACTGGTGAGCCCAGGTTACTGCTTGCATAAGCAGGGAAGTAGAAGAAATCTGCATCTTCACCCACAGAGGTTCCTTCAGGGAAGAAAACCGGGATAAAGGAAGCTTGGCGGTGCATGTAGCACTGCGGTGGCGAACTAAACAAGCCTTTAGGACTATCACGGAAGTCAGTAGTGGAAACCGCACCAGAACCACCAGAAACATAAGCTTCGTTACGTGCAAAAGCGCCAAACTGTTCAATCGCTGCAACAACACGAGGGTCATTGAACTTAATCTCGTTAGAGACCCACTGGTCATAGACAGCGGGCGATTGAGTACGTAACATCAAGTCCTCTACCCAGTCAGTAGCTGGCCAGCCTGTTGCGCCACCAGATCCCAAACCGATACACCATGGTGTACTACCGTCTGCCACTATCTGATCATTAAGGGCTTTAAGCTCTTCCATAGTGCTAGGCACTGCATAACCAGCATCTTCAAAGTTTTCTGGACTGTACCAGACTAAAGACTTTACATCTATCTTGTAGAAAAACCCATACAAATTGTCTTTACCATCTGGGCCTGCATATGTGCCAAGGTCTACCCAAGACTGACCAGCCGCATAATTATCTCTAACCCAATCACCAGTACCAGAAGCTAAAGGTGTTAAAAAACCTAATTTAGCAAAATCAGCTGCCAGTCCAGGTTGTGGAAACACTGACACATTAGCAGCAGAGCCAGCTTCTGCATCAATTCGAACTTGTTGCTCAAAGCTGTCAGAACCTACATACGAATATGTATTCCCGGTGGCATTAGTATATCCATCAAGGACGGCCTCTACGTTCTCCTGATCTCCACCAAGCCATGGTCCAAATACAGATACGTTGCCGGCGAGTGCAGCGGATGATGCAAAAAATGCAGCAGTCACACACACCAATGAATTAATTTTTTTCATATTAAACTCTCCATTAAAAAAACATAAAAACCCTTTATGAAAAAACTAAAGGATTACTCTATTGTTGTAAAAAATACATCTTTAGCTCCCTAACTAATAATTTTTTTGGAAGCGTTTCCAATTATATACATAAATAATATAACTTGTCAACGGCTAATTATAAGATAAATAAAAAATAAAAGAAAAGGTCTATAAAGCCTTATAATATGGTAAAAAGTCAGCATTTAAGAGTTTTAAAAAGTAATTATAGATGGCAACAATAATAGATGTAGCAAAATTAGCTGGTGTAGGTATTGGAAGTGTTTCCAGAGTTATTAATGGTAAAGACTCTGTATCAGACAAAACTAAATTAAAAGTAAACAAAGCTATTAAAGCTTTGAATTACAAACCAAACCAGTCTGCACGTTCTTTAGTATCAAAAAAATTTAATACTATTGGAATTTGGGGTACTGAATTAGCAGGAACTTTTAATAGTCAAACTCTCCGAGTAATTGACCACGAACTTATCACTCATGAAAAACACTGTCTTGTAACTAATGGTGATATCAGTAATTTAGAAAATCCTAGAGAAGCAATTGACTCTGTTAATGACTTAATTAGAAAGGGATGTGATGGAATTATATTTTGGGGTACCGACATCACACATTTTGATATTGCTTATGTCGAGAAATATTTCCCAAACATTGTATTACTAAACAATCGGATTGAAAAGTTTGACCAAAAATGTTTTTATTTTAACCATTACAAAGCAGGATATATTGCCGGTCAACACTTGGTTGATAATGGCCATAAAAGTATTGCTTGCATTACCGGTGATTTTCAAACTGAAGATGGCAGAAAAAGACATGAAGGATTTTTAGATTCAATGAAAGACAACAACATTACTGTCCCATCTGAATTTATTATTGAGGGAGACTATAGCTTTATTAAAGGGCAGGAAGGTGTAATGGCGTTGTTAAAGAGAAATCTAGATTTTACCGCTTTATTCTGTGGGAACGACCAATCCGCAATGTCAGCCATAGCAACTTTAACTAGCAATGGGTTTAATGTCCCTGATGACATTTCCATAGTTGGTTATGACGATAATGACATAGCGCCTTTCACCTCTCCTCCGTTATCTACTATTCGTGTCCCATTCGATGATATGGCCTTAGCCGCAGTGAGATATTTGCTGAATACATGCTATGACCTACAATTGAGCGTTGAACATAATTTTCCTGTTGAGCTTATTGAAAGAAAGAGTGTGCGAAATCTTACTTAATAATAAAATTATTGCTGACAAGCATTTATTATAAATAAAAGTCCAAATTTCGTTTGATGTGTTAGGAAGGGTTATGCCAAAATACTTTCTTTGAGTTCTTTAAATGAGGATTCTCCTTGCAGTTCTCTGACAATATTAAGAGCGAAATCTATAGCAGTTCCGACCCCTTGAGAAGTCATCACTTTGCCATCGATAATGGTAGAGTGGTCATGATGATATCCTTCGATTCTGATTTGATTTTCGATACTAGGATAACAAGTAAAATCATTATTTAAAACATCAGCAGTGTGAAGTGCTAGAGGTGCTGCACAGATGGCACCAATGTATTTACCCTGTTCTTTCATTTGCTTCAATATTGATTGAACATTTTCACTCTCACTAAGTACAAGAGTTCCTGCTAAGCCTCCAGGCAGGGTAATCATATCGTAAGAATCTATGTCAACTGAGTCTATTAGACAGTCGGCAGCAACTTCGATTCCCTGGCCACCTTTGATGGTCGTTCCAGTGACTCCAGCAACAGTGACATCAATGCCACCCCGTCTACAAACGTCAATAATAGTGATAGCCTCTATTTCCTCAAAACCCTCGGCCAAAGGGACTAGCATTTTAGGCATAAAAGTCTCCAAACAATATTAACTAGAGATACAGAATATCACATTCATAGATTAATAATAATGTCTTATACGATTTTAGTTAAATGGTATGTTTGTTACTGTTGCGAGCCTTGAACCCCAAGGAGTATCTACATCAACTTTTGAACCGATAGAGTTAAAACCTTTATCTATCGTTGCAATGGCTATGTTTTTTTTCAAACGAGGTGAGTATGCAGCGCTGGTGACTTTTCCACATGTTTTATTGTTATTATTAACTTCCCAAGGACTTGCGCAACCACCAACGAATGCTTCACCTTCGATAATTAAACCAACCACCTTCCTAGTAACCCCTTCAGATCGAATTTTATGGAGGGCATTACGACTCAAGTATTCAGCACTCTTGTCGAGTTGACAAAACTTTTCAAGTGGCAACTCAAGTGCATTAGTGTTTACATCCATATCATTACCCCAAGAGAATAGACCTGATTCAACTCTTTCAATGTTATTTGGAGAGCCTGGTTTGATGTCATATTTTTTGCCTGCTTCCATAACTATATCCCAGAGTCTTTCACCTTGAGAGCTATCCCTTAGGTAGAGTTCAAAGCCACCCTGTTTACTCCAACCTGAGCGCTGTACAATTAGAGGAACACCTTCTAATTCACATTCTCTAAAAAAGAAATACTTAAGTTCTTTAACCCAATCACCAAAAAGATCAAGCATTAAAGGTAAGTTGTTCGGACCTTGTATTGCTAAAGGGGAGATATCTGGCTCACTAATTTGAACATCCCATCCTAAGCCACATGCGAGTCCTCGAGTCCAAAGCATTACGTCACTGTCTGCTATTGAAAGCCAGAAGTGATTGTCACCCAGCCTTAAAATAATTGGATCATTAATAATTCCACCATTTTCATCGGTAATAAGGGCATATTTCCCTTGTCCAATCTGTAATTTGGAGAGGTCTCTTGAAGTAATGTATTCAACGAATCTATATGCATCACTTCCGATTATTTCAACTTGGCGCTCAGCAGCGACATCCCAGATAGTGACGTTATTCATTAAGTTCCAGTAATCAGCTTCTTCACCCTCGTAAGAGGTCGGCATAATCATGTGGTTATAGATAGTGAATGTTTTAGCGCCAGCTCGAATTGTTGCCTCGTAAAAAGGGGATTTTCTTAAGCGGTCTGATAACGTAAAGTTGACATGTCCATCCATTTAATACTCCGAGGTTATTGAGCCAAACTCTTAATCAAGTAATATGTTCTTGATAAAGATAAAAAATGTATTTTTACCCTATTTTATTAGCAATTCAACTATAAATTTTTCGTTGAAATATTATTTTTTTCAAGCCAGTTTTTAAACTTACTCTTTATCTCGTTAAGTGCTTCATCATCATTAGCTTCAAAGCGTAAAACTAAACAAGGAGTTGTGTTTGAAGCCCTAACAAGACCCCAACAATTTTCATAATCCACTCTGACACCATCGATAGTATTAATGTTGGAGCCTGGAAAGTTAATGTTATTTGAAAGCTTCTCCATTGCATCGAACTGCTGACCATGCTTTTCAAAGTGAATATTAATCTCTGGAGTACTAACATTGACGGGGATTTCATCAAAAATCTCGGAGCAGGTTTTGTTGCTTTTTGAGACTATTTCAAGAAGTCTTGCTCCGGTATAGAGTGCATCATCAAAGCCATACCAGCGCTCTTTAAAGAAAATGTGACCCGACATCTCTCCTGCAAGCTCGGCACCTGTCTCCTTAAGTTTTTTCTTAATAAAGCTGTGTCCAGTTCTAGACATAATGGGTTCGCCACCATTCTCAACAATATCTCTTGGGAGCATTGAAGTGCACTTGACATCGAAAATAATTTTTGCACCTTTTTTTCGACTAAGGACATCCCTTGAATAAAGCATCATCTGTTGATCAGCCCAAACGATCTGTCCTTTATTATCAACCAAACCTAGCCTGTCACCATCACCATCAAAGGCAAGCCCTAAGTCAGACCCAGTATCAATTACTTCTTTAATTAAGTCCTCTAGGTTTTGCGGTTTGGATGGGTCTGGATGATGATTTGGAAATCTACCGTCAACTAAACAAAACAGTTTAGTAACTTTGGCTCCGAGCGATTCAAAAAGTTGAGGTGCTAAGTTTCCTGCGACACCATTGCCACAGTCGACAACTATTTTAAGTTCTTTTTCTAAAACAATATCAGATTTAATGGTGTCGATATAATCTTGATTAATATTGATCGAGGTAGAGGTTCCAGAGCCAACTGAGAATTGTTTTTCAATAATTCTTGTATACAGAGCTTCAATTCTCTCAGCAGAGAGAGTTTCTCCTGCAACCATGATTTTTAAACCATTATATTCAGGTGGGTTGTGTGAGCCAGTAACCATAACTCCTGAGCTTGCACCTTTAGTGTGAGTTGCAAAATAAACAAGTGGGGATGGAACCATTCCAATATTAACGACGTGGCAGCCACTCTCAATAAGTCCTGATATTAATGATTCAGATAACTCTGGGCCAGATAGTCGACCATCTCTACCAACAACAACGCCTCGCTCACCTTTGGCAATTGACTCACTGCCAATCGCCTTTCCAATCAATTTGACTATCTCAGGAGTAAGTTCTGATTCAACAATTCCTCTAATATCATATGCTTTGAAGATCGAACTTGAAATATTCATTAAAATAGTGGTTAAAATAGAAGTAGCGTTTATTTTAACAAACATTTATTTTAGATAATGAAAGAAGATTTCCAAGTAGTTGAAATAACTCATGACTCAATGATTATTAAGTCCAATAGAGAAGTTGGTTGTAGTTCATGCTCTTCAAAAAATGCTTGCGGTACTGGCGTTCTTTCTGAATTATTTTCAAGCTTTAGTTTATTTAAAAAACCTCTCCAAAATGGTGTCAAAGCGGGCGACATGATTACATTAGAAATTTCATCTAAAGAGCTATTTTTACGCGCTAGCCAGTTGTACTTAATGCCTTTGTTGGCATTATTTGTTGGTGCCTCTATTTCAAATATTTTTTTCCCTGCAAATGACGTCATTCAAACCTTTGTAGGTTTGTCTTCTTTATTTGTCGTTCTATTATTTCTTAAACTTTCATTAAAGTAATTTAGTTGTAATTTTTTTAGGGATAATACCCTCGAAAGTTGAAATATATAAGATTCCTTATTGAATTAAATTAAATATTTATGTCTCAAAAAGATATTGATCCCCAAGAAACTATTGAGTGGCTAGAGGCCTTTAGGTCGGTAGCCAGATTTGAGGGAAAAGATAGAGCTAAATACATACTTCAAAAGCTTATAGATATGGCCCATGAAGACGGCATGGACTTGCCAGAAGGTGTTAATACAGCCTACCTTAACTCGATACCAGTAGAAAAAGAATCCGAGTTAGTCGTTAAGCATGAGATTGAGCATAGAATAAAGTCAATTATTCGTTGGAATGCGATGATCATGGTTGTAAAAGCAAACCAAACCTCTTCCGAGCTTGGTGGTCATATCGCCTCTTTTGCATCAAGCGCTACACTTTATGAAGTTGGATTTAACCATTTTTACCGTGGAAACAATCTAGACCAGGGCGCTGATTTAATTTTCTTTCAGGGGCATATCGCGCCTGGAATCTATTCAAGGGCATTTTTAGAGGGAAGAATTACTGAAGAGCAAATGCTTAATTTTAGGCAGGAGGCTAACCAAGAAGGACTTTCATCCTATCCACACCCTTGGCTAATGCCTAATTTTTGGCAATTTCCAACCGTTTCTATGGGCTTAGGTCCAATCATGGCTATATTTCAAGCTCGCTTTATGAAGTATCTTCATCATCGAGATATTATTAAAACCGACAAAAGGACTGTTTGGGCTTATATAGGGGATGGTGAAACTGATGAACCTGAGTCTCTTGGTGCAATCTCTTTAGCCGGAAGAGAGAAGCTTGATAATCTTATTTTTGTTATTAACTGCAATCTTCAGAGGCTTGACGGTCCTGTTCGTGGCAATGGAAAAATAATTCAAGAACTAGAAGGAATGTTTCGGGGTGCCGGCTGGAATGTTATTAAGGTAATCTGGGGCAGAGGCTGGGACAAGCTTCTTGAAAATGACACTTCAGGCCTTCTAAAGCAACGAATGGAAGAAGTAGTTGACGGTGAGTATCAAGCTTATAAAGCAAAAGATGGCGGGTATGTACGTAAACATTTTTTTGGAAAGTATCCAGAGACATTAAAGCTTGTCGAGCATATGTCTGACGAGGAGATTTTTGCGCTTACTCGCGGTGGACATGATCCTAATAAAGTCTACCAAGCCTATAAAAGAGCTAAAGAGCATGTCGGACAGCCTACAGTGATATTAGCAAAGACAGTTAAAGGATACGGAATGGGTGAGGCAGGAGAGGGTCAGAATACGACTCATAGCCAGAAAAAACTTGGCGTAGATGCGCTAGTTCGAGTAGCAGAAAGATTTGATATTCCAGTAACAAAAAAAGATGCTGAAGAGCTTAATTTTTATAAGCCCGCTGAAGATAGTGAAGAAATAACTTATTTAAAAGAGAGACGTGAGGCTTTAGGTGGATATTTACCCATTAGAAGTTTTGAATTAGAGTCTTTTAAAGTACCAAAATTGGATGTTTTTGATGTATTGCTAAAGAGTAGTGGTGAAAAAGAAACCTCAAGCACAATGGCATTTGTACGCTTCCTGTCGCTATTGATCCGAGATAAAGAGATTGGACCAAGAGTTGTACCTATTGTTCCTGATGAAGCAAGAACTTTCGGTATGGAGGGTCTTTTTAGACAAATGGGTATTTATTCATCTTCAGGGCAGCTCTATGAGCCCGAGGACTCAGATAAGGTAATGTGGTACAAGGAAGATATTAAGGGACAAGTCTTGCAGGAGGGTATTAATGAGGCGGGTGCGATTTCTGATTGGATAGCTGCTGCAACCTCCTATGCTTCTCACAACATTACTATGATTCCATTTTATATTTACTACTCAAAGTTTGGTTTTCAAAGGGTTGGGGATCTTGCTTGGGCTGCTGGAGATATGCAAGCTAAAGGCTTTTTGATGGGTGGAACTGCGGGGAGAACTACACTCGCTGGGGAAGGCCTTCAACACCAAGATGGCGATTCATTAATTGTTTCTAACACCATTCCAAACTGCATCTCTTATGATCCAACCTATGCTTATGAGCTTGCTGTCATTCTTAGAGATGGTATGTGTCGAATGTATGAGAATATGGAAAATATATTCTATTACATTACCCTGATGAATGAGAACTATACTCACCCTGCAATTCCTAAGGGAGTTGAAGAGGGAATAATTAAGGGAATCTACCCATTAAAAACAGTTGGAGAGTCTAAAGTTGAAGTCCAGCTACTTGGTAGTGGTGCGATTCTCAGAGAGGTTGAAAAGGCAGCTGATATGCTTGAAAAGGACTGGGGCGTTAAATCTCATATCTGGAGTGTCACGAGCTTTAATGAGCTAACAAGAGAAGCTCAGTCTGTTGACCGTGACAATCTCTTTCAAGAGGGCGATAACAAAAAAACACCATATATTACTGAATGTTTGAAAAAATCTAAAGGTCCTGTGATTGCTGCAACGGATTATATGAGAAATTACGCTGAACAGATTCGGAAATATGTGCCCCAGCATTATGAAGTTCTAGGTACTGATGGATTTGGTCGTTCAGATTCTCGAAAAGAACTTAGATACTTCTTTGAAGTGAACGCGAACTATATTGTTTTTGTAACGCTAAAGGCGCTTGTTGATGATGGCATCTTAGAGTCAAAAATAATTAAGAGTGCCATTAAAAAACTTAACATTGATGTAAATAAGTCAAACCCAATGCACACCTAAAATGTAATGAACACCCAGCAATACCTAGAAAAGCTAAGATCTAGGGCTCAGATGGAGTTTTCTGACTTTATTGATTTGATAGCGAGGGACTATAGTTTTTCGAGTATTGCATTTGAAAATAATGGATTAATTAATTCAAAAGAAGAAAATCAAGGATCAGCAAAAGTTTTTTGTTTTGGATTAATGCACTCTCTTTCTAAAGCTGAAACGATAAAATGCTTTGGTGAGCATTACCAGTCAGTTTTAGATTCGCCAGAAAGCCAGTCTTCTCATTTAAATATTCGTAACTTTATGAATACAGGTTGGGAGGGTCTTTTAATTGACCAGTCTGCTCTCAAGATTAAATAGGTTTTTTGTAGGAATTTAGTATCTAACACTATGACTGAAAGTAAATCTTTTAATAAAGGTATATATACTGTTTTCCTTGGCGCCTTTCTTGTGCTTTTTCAGATTGGAATATATTTTGTCTATATCCCATGGAATGCGGAAAGGCTTCAAATAACTGAAGCAGAAATTGGTATTGGGTTATTGGTTTTTGGTATTTCAAATCTAATTGGAAATCAAACCTCAGGGCGATTGATTGTTCCAAGGATAGGCACAAAAAACTCAATCGCTTTAGGTCTACTTGGTATTGCTTATTGCCCTTTATTTCTAATATTATCACCAAGCTATCTCTGGTTTTTGTTGGTTTATATACCTTTTGGTTTTTTTGTTGGATTATTTGCTCCTTCTGCTCAAGCGCAGATATCAATGATTGAAAGTAAAACCGCTGTAATACTTACTCCTCTCTATCATGCTGCATTTAGTGTAGGCTCTTTGGTTGGAGCTTTTTCTGCATTTTTTACCATTAAATACATAGATAATCCCCCTTTAATATTTCTAATTACAGGTACGATGTTAATTTTGGGTTCATTAACAATATATATATTTGGACTCTCAAAATCATTTGAAGCTCTTGAAAAAACTCCTAAATTTAAATTACCAAAAAATTCAATACTAATTTTTGGTCTTTTAATGATGATTAATTATGCAACGATGGGAATAATCCTGGATTGGTCAGCACTATGGTTAACAAAAGATTTATTGGTTCCATTGTATCTAGGCGGTGCAGTCATTGTTGCTTTTAATGTTGGCGAGATCTCTGCTAGACTAATCGCTTCAAAAATGATTGAAAAGACAAATGAAAAATTAGTCGGTGGTTACTTAAGTATTATTGCAGGAATAATTTTATTTATCTCAATACTAACATCGAATTTTTATATCATTATTTTTGGAATACTGCTTTTTGGTTTTGGAACTGCAAACTTTATAGCAGTTATATATAGGCAGGCAATTCGTATTACTGATGAGCCAATAGCTTTAACTGTAGCAAACCTTGTAACTTTAGGCTTTGCAGGTTTTATTTTTGGGCCAGCATTAGTTGGTTATTTAGCTGAATACTTAGGCTTAACTTTTAATATGTATCTATTAAGCCTTGTATGGGGTCTGAATGGTGTTGCTCTATTGATTATGATGAGGCGGCTAGACTACTAAGTGATGTCTAAAGATCTGCAGCAGTTTCATTAATGAGCATATCGACCACATCATTTAGTGCTTCATCTTTATTTTTGCCTGCAGCAATGGATAATTCGTATGTTTTAAGTTGTCGATGAGCGCTTGTTCCTCGTTTCAATATATTTTTAGTAGCCATAACTTCTTTGTCACATCCAAGTGTTTTTGCATCCTCTATTGAAATTTCTATAAATTCATCTAACAATTCTTCAAATGGAACAATACTACCTTTTCCAAAATCAATAAGCCCTTCATCAAAACTATAGCGCATTGCACGCCAACGATTTTCCCTAATAAGCATAGAGCTATAGTCACGCCAGCGCTGATTTTTCATCCTTAGGCGGTAAAGTGCACGTAACGTAGAAACAACCAAAGCTGCGAGTGAAATTGCATCATCTATCCTTGTGCATACATCCATAATGCGTGTCTCAAGTGTTGGATATTTTGCACTTGGTCTTATATCCCACCAGATCTTGGTTGAATCTTCCATGACGCCAGCATTAGTTAAGATGTCAATATGTCGTTTGTAGTCAGAAAAACTCTGAAATTCCGTAGGAATACCTGTTCTTGGTAGATTATCAAATATTGTTAGACGATAACTTTTAAGTCCAGTATCTTCTCCATTCCAAAATGGAGATGAACACGATAATGAGAGCAGGTGGGGGAGAAAATAAGAAAGTTGACTCATCAGATCAATACGCAATTCATCGTCATTAATACCAACGTGTACATGCATACCACAGATAAGCATTCTTCGAGCTACCGCCTGCATTTCCCTTGTCAGTAACTCGTAGCGATCTTTAGGTGTTTGTTCCTGTTCAGACCAACGACTAAATGGATGAGTTGAACAGGCAATCGGAGCTAGTCCATGTCGAGCTGTTACTTCTACTATATTTTTGCGTAATTTAGAGAGGTCCTCATGAGCCTCTTGTATGTTGTGACATACTTTTGTACCAATTTCAATTTGTGAAAGTAAAAGCTCGTTGGTGACTTGATTGCCTAGTAGCTCTTTACACTCTTTCAATAAAGATTTTGGTGGATTTACAACAAGGCTACGGGTCGCCTTGTCAACTAAAAGATATTCCTCCTCTATACCTATTGTGAATTGGGGTGTATCAAGAGTCATCTTAAAGGCTTCTTAATCTGAATATTGTTAGATTTATTGGTCAATACAAGCGAACTAATTACTTTTTGTAGGGTATTTGATATACGCATAACACCATCGTCATTATTGATAAGGTCTTGTCTAATTTCAATTCCTACGTGAGGCAGACCTATTGTTTCAGCGTGATAATCTAATGTAAAGTCTTCCGGGTCTTTTCCTGAATATGGCTTGTTATCGCCGACCAAAAAACCTGCTTCTGTAAGCTTATTTATAAAGATTCTTGCAGTAGTTGGATCTTTATCCCAAAGAACGCCAACTTCCCATTCTCTTTTATTGCCATTAAATACTGGGGTAAAACTATGAATAGAGATAATTATTGGACTAACTTTTTGCCTCTTTAGTCGTGAAATTTGAGTATCGATAGCATTGTGATATGGCCAATAGATTTCAGATTCTCTAATTTCTTTTTCATTGTCATTGAGGTTTTGGTTGCCAGGTATATCGACACCATCGCTTTTATCTAGGTAAGCGCTATTATCAGAGATATTACGATTACAATCTACAATCAAGCGCGAATATTGACAAAGGATTGCAGTGGTATTGAGTTGTCTTGCAAGACTCTCTGTGGTAGCTCTAGAACCAATATCAACTGTTATATGGCTAAGTCTATCTAAATAATCAAGACCCATTGTTCCGAGTGACTTTGGGAATCTATTACTAGCATGATCACAAACAAGAAGTACTGGAGTAATTGAGTTTGGATTAAGAGTTATATAAGGTGAAACGTCATCTAGAGACAACAGAGTTTTTCTAATTTCAGAGCTATTAGTTTTCAATATATGTTGTTTTTTGTCAATTGCTTTCATGATATACCAATTAAATCACTGAAAACTTTAATATGTACCTTTTGTGTATAGTTTGTGGTCTTAATGGAGTAGCGCTCTTGATTATTTATTTTAGAAGAATTACTACATTTTAAGTTTCAGTGGCTCATGAACAAAATCTCGAGGGCTAAAATCTTCTCTCTCAAAACAATTTAAACCTCTTTTTTCATTCTCTTCTAAATAACCCTCATGATCAGGCCTTTGTTCTAGCCATAAACAGATAGCTTCATCAGGCCAATCATCATAAAAACCAGCATAAGAGCTACCAATTAAGAAGTATAAAAGTAATAATATTAAAAAATTAAAGTAAGTTCTTATCACTATAAACTGGTTGTTATTTTAAAAAGTAAATAATAACTCAGTCAAAAAAGTTTTTGTAAGTTTCTCTAGTAGTGAGGTGGTTTTTCATTATTGGTTTGATTTTGATCAGACTGTGATTCGTTTTGACTTATGAGTTTTTCATTTGTTTCTTTAATCTGAGTATTAAGTTTTTCGATTATTTCACCTTGACGAAAAACAACCATATTAAGGTCATCCAACATGTTTTGAAGGTGCGCTATTTTTTCTTCTAATTCTACAATTTTTTTTTCTGACATAATTATGAGAAATTAAATAAAAAAGCCACCTTTCGGTGGCTTTTAACTGACTACTTATCTATTAAAACTTTGCGTGAAAGTTTAATCCTGCCTCGATCAACTCCAAGAACCTTAACCTCTAATTCTTGTCCTTCTTTTAAATGATCTTCAACTTTTTCTACTCTTTCATGAGCAATTTCTGAAATATGTAAAAGCCCATCTTGATTTGGCATGATTGTTACAAAGGCACCAAACTCGACAATTTTAGCAACTTTACCCATATAAACTTTATTGACTTCTGGGACTGCGGTAACGTCTTTAACCATTTGCACTGCCTTCTCAAAACTTTCAGCATCGTTAGCAAAAACATTAACGTTTCCATCATCATCAACATCAACGCTAGCACCTGACTGAGCAACAATACCTCTAATGGTTTCACCACCCTTACCAATGACATCACGAATTTTGTCAGTTGGGATTTTTATAACTTTAGTTTTAGGAGCATTCTTCGATGCCGCATTAGGTTCAGAAATAACTTGGTTCATTTGACCAAGAATATTAAGTCTTGCATCTTTTGCTTGCTTAAGTGCGATAGACATAATGTCTTCAGTGATACCATCAATTTTTATATCCATTTGAAGCGCATTAATACCTTTTGATGTTCCTGCAACTTTAAAGTCCATATCGCCAAGGTGATCTTCATCGCCAAGAATATCAGTTAGTACAGTAAATCGATCAACATCCTTAACAAGACCCATAGCAATTCCTGCGACTGGAGCTTTTATTGGTACTCCTGCATCCATCAGTGAAAGTGAAGAGCCACAAACACTTGCCATAGAGCTAGAGCCGTTGGATTCGGTTATTTCTGAGACGATTCGAATAGTATAAGGAAAATCCTCAAGACTAGGTAGACATGCAGCTATTCCTCTACGCGCTAATCGACCATGCCCAACTTCACGGCGCTTGACTCCCATTACGCGTCCAGTTTCACCAACGCAATAAGGAGGGAAGTTGTAATGAAGCATAAAATGGTCTTCAATACGGTCATTTGTTTCAAGTTTTTCAATAAGTTGTGCGTCTCTCTTTGAACCTAAGGTTGTAACAACAAGGGCTTGAGTTTCGCCTCGCGTAAAAAGAGCTGATCCATGTGTATTTTCCAGGACGCCTGTTTCTATTGCTAACTCGCGAACAGTTGAACTGTCTCTTCCATCGATTCTTGGTTCACCAGCAAGGATGCGTTCTCTTACAGTTGATTTTTCAATTTTTTTGATGTAATTTTTAACTTCATCTTCATTCGTCGAATCATCATCAGTAATAAATTCCTCAAGGGCTGCATCTTTGATTTCACCCATTTTTTCTTGGCGCTCCATCTTATCAACTGTTTGGTAAGCCTCAGAAATCTGGTTTCCAAATTTAGACTCAATAGATGACAATAGAGATTCATTATCTTCTGGCGCAACCCATTCGCGAGGTGAGATTCCTACCTCTTTAGCAAACTCAGCGACACTGTCAATTACTATTTGGAATTGCTCATGTGCATACATAACAGCCCCAAGCATTACCTCTTCTGAAAGCTCGCTAGCTTCTGATTCAACCATTAAGACTGCATCTTTAGTACCAGCAACAACCATATCCAGTTCTGATGTTTGGAGATCTGAGTATGTTGGGTTGATGATGTAACTACCGTCTTGAAATCCAACTCGTGCAGCACCAATTGGGCCTTTAAATGGAACACCTGATATAGCTAGAGCAGCTGAAGTTGCAATCATAGCTAACATATCAGGGTCTACGTTCTTATTAGCAGATATAACCTGAATCATTACTTGAACTTCATTCATGTAGCCATTTGGAAATAGCGGACGAATAGGGCGGTCAATTAGGCGTGAAGTTAGTGTTTCTTTTTCACTAGGGCGACCCTCTCTTTTAAGGAAGCCGCCAGGAATTTTACCTGCAGCATAAGTTTTTTCAATGTAATCTACTGAAAGCGGAAAGAAGGATTGGCCTGCTCTGGCTTCTTTTGCGCCAACAACGCTAACTAGTACTTGCGTATCATCCATGGTTGCAAAAACAGCTCCATGGGCTTGGCGAGCAATTCTTCCTGTTTCAAATGTAATTTGGCTGTTGCCAAATGTAAAGCTCTTTTGAACTATATTCATGTCCATTGTGTTACTCCAATAAAATAAAAAGTGTTTTATGGTTTAACGCAATAAGCTTTATATAAAACATACCCTAAAGGTATGCTTGAGATAAAACTTACCAAAATCCATAAAACCCTGTGAATTATCCCCTAAATCATATCTATATATATGTTAATTAACGCTCTGCGTGTTACTATTGCTGAACTACTTGTGTTTAGTTTCGACTAACTTCAACGGTGCAAGTGAGCAGGGGCTCGCAAGCTTTCCAGCTTTCTGATTTTGAAGCTTGTAATATTACTTTATGCGTTAAATCGAATAGAAGGACAAGTCGGCTATTTTGAAAATGATTTTATATATTTATTTAATTTGGCAGTTAACACTAATTAACTAATGACAATCAAGTACACTAAGGCGAAATATGCGCTAATGTAAAGCTGCAAATGTTTTGTTGAGGTATTGTTTTCGGAGCCCATGGCTAGAGGTTGATACAATTGTCAGCATTTATTCAGCTTTACTGGCTTTACTTTTTTTTGGTAACTTAATACTTATGTCAGTTATATCTTTTCCCCCATCAAGATTTAGCCCGTCTGAAGCCCACCAAATAGC
>Ga0207965_1000012_pt1 | contig 46476 bp, 40 predicted proteins | sample Knorr_S23_td_O2m_FD_185609 | JGI IMG/M metagenome (GOLD analysis project Ga0207965, IMG submission 185609) | Marine microbial communities from Southern Atlantic Ocean transect - Knorr_S23_td_O2min_ad_571m_LV (SPAdes) (version 2) | ecosystem: Environmental > Aquatic > Marine > Oceanic | place...
GCAGGTATCTCCGACATAGAAACAATAGGGGTGGTTTCTTGCTCTGAGTTTGTCTGTAACTGATTCATAGGTTCCTCAATTAGATTTGTATGTTGATACTCTAGTAATATATGTTTTAGTAATAATAAGTAGATAATATTAACAGCACAAAAAAAATTAGTGCTGTAAATTTAAAGCAAAAGGAATAGATATGGTACTTCAATACAGTGCAGTTGGAATCCAAAATGAATCACATATGGCAACTGATATCAGTGGTTATTGGAAAGACTTAGAGCGCTTGGAAACCAGCATAGGTTATGCCGTTTGGAATTGCAGTCTAGATCTTCCGGTACGATTGGTGGCTATTTCAGAAGGTGGTATTGGCGGCTGGTGTTTGGGAGGGGGCGACGAACATTTGAGAATATGTCGAGATGTGGTCCCTGAGATACCTGGAAAGGAAACAGAATTCCTGGGCGAGATATGTAAACAATTTAACATCTACCTGATTGCTCAGATGGTTGCCAAAGCCCCTGAAATCATGGAAGACCGAATATTCAATATCGCTTTTATTATTGACCCCAATGGTGAAGTAATCCATAAACACATCAAGACATCCTTTTATCAAAGAGAAACCAATACGGCACCCAGTGATATCTGGAATCTATACTTGGAAAAATATGGAGACGATCCTGAAACATTGCTTGACATACTCTATCCGGTTGCCAAAACAGAAATTGGAAACATCGGAACCTTGATTTGTGCTGAGGGTAGTTACCCAGAAGCAGCAAGGGGGCTTGCTTTGAACGGAGCAGAAATTATCTGGCGAACCCAATATCCTGAGCCTTGGATGGGCAATCAAATGAATGAGGTGCAGAACCGAGCACACGCTGTTTTTAATACCTGTTATGTTATTGCCCCGAACATTGGTGGTATCTATATGCCTGGAGGAGAAGATTTTAAAATGAGCAATGGCAGAAGTCAGATCATTGATTACAGAGGCGGCATCATGTCTGAATATCTCGGTGGTGGTGAGGCCTTGGTCAGCGGCATTATCAATGTGGACGGATTGCGTGATTTTAGGGTCCGAGGTCAGTGGCAAAACTTGATCAAAGATATGCGGGTTGAAGAATACAAGTTGATCTACGATGCAATGATGGCCAAGGGTGGAATATACCCAAGAAACTTGTGCATGGAGGAACCGCCTCTAACTGAAGAAGGACAACTTGAATTGGTTAAACATCAAGTGAATAAAATGGTAGCTATGGGCATCTACACTCCTCCACCAGGTTGGGAACCCTATGAAGTGAGCGAAGAAGTTCAAGAACGGGTTAAAAAAGCAAATGCGATAAGCTGACACTAAATGGACGGGAATCAGATATTTTTTCGATTGATGAACCCTTTAACGAGAGCCATTGCCAGATCTCCCTTACATCCACTGATTAGTGATAATGTTGTTGTATTAATCTTTCCAGGGATAAAATCTGGCAGAATTTATTCCATTCCAGTGAGTTACCTTGAAACTTCGGACAAAGAAATGGTTTGTCTGACAGACAGGCCGTATATCTGGTGGAGAAACCTCATTAATAATAATAATATTCAGATTCTGCTAAGAGGCAAATTACTGAATGCAGAAGTTGACGTCGAATTCGAAAACGATAATTTGATTGCAGAAAAATTAACAGCAATGTGTCTCCACAGTAAAATTGATGCGTATTTTGCAAACGTGGGATTCAAAAATAACATCCCAATTGAGGAAGACATCATTGCAGCAGCATCGAACATGACCTTGATTAAATTATCAATTAACTAAAAATCGTCTTTTAGTTATTATTTGCTACAACAGCTTTAACGTTAACTTCTACCAATAATCCTGGGTAAGCTAAGGCTGAAACTCCAATAACCATAGATGTTGGCTTATGTCCTAAAGGGAAAAAATTTCTCACATCTTCATAGACAGGATTGGTATCAAAATCTATATCTTCTAAATTTACTATATATATCTGTATATCAACGACATCTTTAGGTGAGGCTCCAGCTGCTTCCAAAGCAATTCTAATATTTTCAAAGGTTAGATCTGATTGTTCCTCGAGACTTTCAGGAAAAGTATCATCTTCGTAAATGCCAGCCTTGCCACCTAGATGAATCGTTTTATAATTGCCTTTCACCGTTACCACTTGTGAGTAACCATCTGGTTGTGAAAGTCCTCCAGGGTTAAAACGTTCTATTTCAAGTGTTGGTTTTGCCATAATAGAGAGAGATACCATCAGAATATTGATTAATATTAAGTTCTTCATAACCTAAAGCCTATAACAAACAGTCAAGAAATCACAAATTGTTGAAGGTTTAATAACTATTTAAGTTATTGCTTCTTCTCTCTTTTAAGTGCTCTCTTCTCTTTAAGGGTCTTACCTTTTTTCTTAGGAACTTTCTTTTGCCTATTCATGCCTTTTGCCATTTTGAATACTCCAGTTCTCAAATATTTACTTTACTTTAGAAATTAGATTAACAGTCATTAGAACTTTCTCCTATCATGTAAAATATTTGTAATTGCTTGCCTTTTAGTTTGGTCTTTAAGCTAAGTATTGTTATTATTGCATCGCTAAATTCGTGCGGCTGTGTAAGAATTTAGCATAGAAGAGCGCTTTCGAGAGAAAGTGCTTTTCGCTTTTTAGGGAGTTTAACCAAAGCTACGAGTATAAGTCTGTTTCATTAGTCCAAGAGATCTTATTGAATTGATTGTCTTGATCTATGGTGATAATGATTGGAGAACAGCATACGAAACAATCTTCAGTATATTGTTGCTCTGTAATTGAAGTGTCTATAACTATGGTAATGACCTCACCACAGTTAGGGCAATCAATTTGCTTTTCATTTAGAAGTGTCATTTTTTAGGGAATGATTTTTTTCACCATACTGGTTTTTTCATACCCAAAGCCTACAACAACTCAGTCAAATCACAAATTGTTGATCGTGGTGGATGGTTGGTTTTTAGGTGGGATTGGGGTTTATTAAGAATTATTTGTAATTGCTTGCCTTTTAGCTTGGTCTTTAAGTTAAGTATTGGTATTATTGCTTCGCTAAACTTGCGGTTGCACAAGAGTTTAGCAAAGAGAAGCACTCATTAAGCACGAGTGCTTTTCGCTTTTAATAAACAACTCATCAACTACATTGGTGATTTTAGCTTTCAGAAAATCGAAAGGCGTTCCGAAAAACGCCCTTCTTTTGCTAAACCCTTTTGTAATAATTTAGCGAGGTCATCATACATGAATAACTGGGGAATGATAGGTTCTTTCTGGAGCTTTCGAGTATGGGTAACAAATCAACAATCTTCCCAACAAATAAAGTTATATTTATCTAGTTTCTGAAATACATCTTGGTGCAGGGAAGCTACAGCCTCCGAATCGCTATAGATATATTCTATGGATTTCTCGACTTGCGACAAATCTTTAAAAGTCATAATGAAAAAATATTCGAGATTGCTTTCATCAGTATCCATGACTGGATGACGATTCCGTTTTCCAATGTTTCCAACATTTTGAAGTAAGTTATTTTCTATTAAATGATTCTTATATAATGTCAAAGAACATTGAAACTCTTTTATTGTGAGTTCTGGTTTTAGATTGAAACAACTTAACATGTGAAACATTTTTACTTCCTTGAAATCGATCTTGGTTAAGCCAACAAGTATATTAGAGTGCCAATTTAATCTACAACTTTTTCATATAGAAAGACAAACAACTCAGTCAAGTTTCACAAATTGTTGATGGTGGTGTGGTGGATGGTTTAAGACAGCCGCCTGTTAGTAGCTATCTTCCATAGTAACAACAGGCTTTACTTTTTTCTTGCAGTGTAGATCCCAGAATCAATAAGCTTTTTGATTGTCTCTTTAAACACTGCTCCAGCATCTTCATGTTTCATTGGAGGTAAATTCTTTGGCCAAATTTCTTGGTCGTAGAGTTTCTTGAAAATCTCAGTTTTTAAGTAGGGTATCCAGTTTTGAAATCTCGCGTTTTCCCTGTAATGTCGCAATGCGTCAATGTTGATTTCTGAGGCAACATAAGTGTCTCCAACAATATCATTTTTTGCCAGTACAGTGCCTTTGTAGTCGATTATTGAAGATCTTCCCCCAAGAGCACCGTCAATGGTCGTAGGTGCATCGCCTTCAGCTCCTGGCATTATCAATGATCCGGTATTGGGCGCAATCATATAAGCAGTATTATCAATGGCTCTGGATCTGTTTTGAACTTCAAAAATCTCTCTGGAAACCCACGGTTCTGGCAAAGAAGCTCTGTAGAGTATTTCGGCACCATTAAGGGCAAATGCCCTGAATGATTCTGGGAAACAACCTTCGACACCAACCGTGCCAGCTATGTTGCCAATTTTTGTTTTCGCAACAGGGAAAAAGGACTCCAGGGAATCACCATGTTGTTCAATCCATTGATCGTAAACATCATGTGGGGTTGTCGAGTGTTCAACAAAAACCACAATATTCTTATGGTGCTTATAGATCACTTCACCGTTGTCATCAATAATAAAAACAGTGTTGAAAAACCGATCAGGATAATCGGCTAATTTTTCTTTCAGCTGGCCGATGATGAAGGTATTTTTTTTCTTTGCGTAGTCGCCCAAAAAATCTGTTTCCCAACCTGGAATTTCTGCGGCCATCGTTGCTGCGTACTCCGCCTGATCCATATCCATAATTTCATCGACAAACCCCTGAATGGCACCCTCACCCAAAGCAATTAATCTAACCGGGAGTTCCAGTGAGCACATGTGTGTGGCCATATCAATCATATTGCCGATATGGGTCAGATTTTTCTCAACTTCAGGCCTTGTTGCCACATGCTTGATTTTTGTTTGCAAACCAACAGCTAGATATGGGTCAATCATTATTCACTCCTATTGCTCTAATCAAGATAATCCTTTAAGTCGATATCATCAATCCCCGGAACTATGGGTTTTACTAGATCATCAACATAATCCATATCTTTGGTGGCATCAATGCCAACACGAACAGAAGTTTTATCTGGCAGTGCTGATCGATCAATCTCCCAAGTAACAAAATCAGGAAATAAGTGAATTTTTTCAGCCCGGCCTATCCTTGTCCATGTAGCCCATTCAACATCATCCATATTCGTAGTATCCACATCATCGTCAACGATAATTACCCTTTTCGCCATCCAGGAGAGATCAAAGAAACCTATGTTGGTATTGAACGCCTCCCTGATCACTTGTTCCGGTTGATCGTCTGATTCCTTTGCAATGGATATAACCACGTGCATAAGTGGCCCGATCCTTGTATCAAAATGTATCGTTACCTGTTTGACAAAAGGTATGCTTTCCTTGATTTTGTCCTCAATGGATTTAGCCAGGCCATAAATAGTCAGATAACCCAAGTTGTTGTGTTCTTTAGCTCTGCCTGCCATGAGCGTATAAAACATTGCGTCCTGTCTTTTGGTGATGGCTGTCACTTCTGATAAGGGTGCCAATTCAGTGCCGTATTGTGCACCAAACTCTCCCATGGTATTTGAAACCATTTCATGCAAATCAACAACCGTTTCAATCACCATTTCAGCGTCTGCTGGAACAAGTAGATCGCTGTGTTCGCAACGAACCATTTGCAAGCTTGAGCCGGCAATGCTTCCAGCTACTTCAAGTTCTGAAACATCATCGGGTGATTTGGATGCCGCCGCCATTAACAGCCATGGTGGGGCGCCGAGAACCATTGCGATTGACATTTTCTTGTCGTTCTCCCTGTGCCAATTGTAACTTTTCCTTAAATCACTCAAGCCACTAGCATTGATAAGGACATGATTTCGATCAACAATGAGAACTCGATAAAATCCGACATTCAGATGCCCTTCAGGTTTTCTAAAAATACCTACAGCGGCAGTAATAAAAGGGCCTGTGTCCAGTTCAAAGAAAGTTGGAACAGGCAATTTCCTAAGATCAACCTGGTCGCCCGTCAAGACAATGTCCTTAATCGGACCGGTATCTACCTCTGTGGTTGGTGTTGGATTTTCTATTGCTGCAACAACTTTTTGACCAGCATCATCAAGAGTAAACTCCTCGCTGTTGTTCTCATTAAAAATCAAACCGATTCGACTCATTGAGGTAAATAACCCACCAACTGCCGGCATATCTGCATTTTTGATGTTTTCAAAAATGAATGCTTTGTTTTCAGCTTCCAATTTTTTCATGATGGCAGACATTTCAAACTTTGGGTCCACCTCACGTTTAATTCTGACAAGATCTCCTGTGTCCTCGAGGAGATCCATAATCTGTCTAAAACCTCTTCTCATATTTATCTAAAGCATCTATGAAACGCTTCAATTTCAAAGCATTTAGCTTACATGACGGTTTATGAATAATCTAATACGATCATTAACCGGCATACAACATCAGTCACATTGTTTGCAAATAACCGATCTCCTGCTAACCTTTATTTGATAGTTAACCAGAAAGACTTGGAGAAATTATGAAAACAAAGGCGGCACTTGCTATTGAAGCAGGACAACCATTAATAATAGAGGAGCTTGACTTGGATGGCCCTAAAGAAGGTGAAGTTTTAGTTGAAATAAAGGCTACAGGTATTTGTCACACAGATGCATTTACTTTGTCTGGGGATGACCCAGAAGGTATTTTTCCAGCAGTTTTAGGTCATGAAGGGGCTGGCGTTGTTCTTGAAACCGGCCCAGGTGTGCAATCCGTTGTAGCCGGTGATCACATTATCCCGCTTTACACTCCAGAGTGCAGAGAATGTGAATTCTGTTTGAATCCAAAAACCAATTTATGTCAATCAATCAGAGAGACACAAGGCCAAGGACTCATGCCCGATGGGACATCACGATTCTCCCTCAACGGTGAGTCAATCTATCACTATATGGGCTGTTCAACTTTTTCCAACTACACCGTCTTACCAGAAATTGCTGTTGCAAAAATTAGGAAAGATGCGCCCTTTGATAAAGTTTGTTATATCGGCTGTGGAATTACCACAGGCATAGGCGCGGTTGTCTTTGATGCAAAAGTAGAGCCAGGCTCAAACGTTGTTATCTTCGGCCTTGGCGGAATTGGCCTGAACGTGATTCAGGGTGCAAATATGATAGGGGCCAACAAAATTATAGGCGTAGATATTAATGAGAAAAAAGTGGGTTTGGCTAAGAAATTTGGCATGACTGATTTTCTTAACCCCACAACGGAACCCAATATTGTTGAAGCGATCATTGATTTAACGAATGGCGGTGCAGATTATTCATTCGAATGCATAGGTAATGTTGACACTATGAGACAGGCATTAGAGTGCTGCCACAAGGGTTGGGGTGAATCGATTATCATTGGTGTAGCCGGGGCAGGTCAAGAAATATCAACCAGACCTTTTCAACTTGTCACAGGAAGAGTCTGGCGAGGCACTGCTTTTGGTGGAGCCAGAGGTCGAACAGACGTGCCAAAAATTGTTGAATGGTACATGGAAGGTAAAATTAATATCGATGATTTAATAACGCACACGATGGACTTAGGCCAGATCAACGAGGCATTTCATCTCATGCATGAGGGCGAATCAATTAGATCTGTTGTGATCTATTAAAATAACTACATTACCCAAGCAGCTTCAGACTGCGGAGTTTATCAAGAATAAGTGCCGAAGATTCTTCAACTGTAATATCCGATGTGTCCACAGTAATTTCTGGATTTTCTGGTTCCTCATATGGGTCACTAACTCCCGTAAAATCAAGAATTTTTCCGGCGCGTGCTTGTTTATATAAGCCCTTCGTATCTCTCTCTTCACAAACACTTAAAGGGGTTGCAACATGAATTTCTACAAACGACCCCACCTCGTCTATCATATTTCGTACTACCTTCCTGGTATTGGAATACGGCGCAATCGGGGCACAGATAGCCACTCCTCCGTGTTTTGTTATTTCACTGGCAACGTAACCAATCCGTTTAACATGAATGTCCCGATCTTCTTTGGAAAAACCAAGCTCACTCGATAGATGTTGCCTTACAATATCTCCATCTAAAAGAGTGATGGGCCTGTCTTCCGTTTCCATAAGTTTATACATAATAGCATTTGCCAAGGTGGACTTTCCTGCTCCAGATAATCCTGTAAAAAAGACGGTTAGCCCCTGGTTATGCAGCTTTGGAAAACGCTTTCTTAATTCATGAATAACTTCAGGAAATGAATACCAAGTTGGTATTTCCGTTCTCTGTTGAAGTAATTCTTTGAATTGAGTGCCTGAAAGTTTTTCTATAGGGTCATCTTGTTCGATTTTGTCCAATGGTAGATACGTTTTTTTATTTTTGGCAAAAACCATCTCCTTAAATGGAACCATCTTTATTTCTAATTCTTCTTGATACTGAGCAATTAATTCTTGTGCATCATAGGGCTGATAATATGGTTTACCTTCTGCATTGACGCCTGGGCCAGCATGATCTCTGCCAATAATAATGCGGTTACAGCCATAGTTTTTCCTGATAATTGCATGCCATAAAGCCTCTTTTGGGCCTGCCATCCTCATCGCTAGATTAATGAGGCTTAGCTCCACGCTGTTCTCAGGATAATACTTTATTATGTGTTGATAACATTTAACTCTCGTAAAGTGATCAATGTCACCAGGTTTTGACATACCAATGACAGGATGTATCAACAACTTACTATTGTGTTCATCCATTGCCAATTTTGTCAGCTCATAGTGAGCTCTATGCATTGGATTTCTAGTCTGAAATGCAATGACATCTTTCCAATTGTTTAAGCGAAAAAAATCTCTTACTTCTTGGGGTGATTTTCTAAGGTGAGTGAAATCAAAATATTTGTTTTCATGTATGGGCACTAGTTCACCTGAAATATAGTTGTTGTTTGTGTGATTAAATAAATAATCAACACCAGGATGATTTAGATCGTTAGATTTGAATACCAAGTTTGCTTCTTCTTTTTTATTAGGTGCCCAAAACTCTTTAACTTTTAGAATCGCCAGAAGAAAGCCCTCCGTGTTCCTCAAAGATATGTACTCATTTTTATCTAAAGATTTTAAAAACTGATCTGGAACATCAAGAACAATTGGAATGGGCCAAACTAAGCCGTTCGAAAGCTTATTTTTGAGTAATATTTCCTCGTAATCTTTTTGATTATTAAATGTTGATAGCGGAGAAAAAGCCCCGTTTGAAATCATTTCAAGATCGCATTGCTGTTTTAATGAGAGAGTGAGTGAAGAAATGTTATTGGAAAGCTCAGAATACTCAGATAGCTCGTCAGCTGAAAGATGAAAAGATACTAATGTTTTTCCATGGGGTTTAATCATAGATTTTTGACAGGCTACTTATTGTGTATTCAATAAAAAAGGAAATTATATTAGCACATTATCTTTAGATTTAATGCAAAAAATAAAAAGCATATTTTGTTTATAATAGATACTTTATTTATTATATTAATATATGTGTTCTTATTATATATTATTGATTTATAAATATATATTTACATACATATTTGTATTATATTCTATAGCATACGTTTATTACTATTATTATTAAACATAAAATGTCTCAATGGCTGGTCAATCCCAGGAAGTTGCATCGGACACAGTTTATCGAAAGCTTGGTGTATTTTGTTGAGTGACTTTTTAAGGTCATTGTAGTGAATATTATTACTGCCTATGCTCTCGTAGGTGTAATTAGGCTTTTTAATTCCCAATAAGGAATAAAAATGTGTTCTTGATATCCCTGCTAGGTCTGCAACTTTTGCAAAAGTCTTTCTAAATGTTTCTGGATAAATTACCCAGTCAATGTCTGTGGAGTAAATGTTTAGTGTCTTTCTTAAATTATTTATATTCTTGCTTGGGTTTTTAGGGCTTCGGAATACCCAATCTTCTGCCTTTTTAAAATTAAAACCTTTTTTTCCCTTATATATTTTTTCCATGTCATCAAGAACATCCTGAATATATTCGTTAATAGGATAGACCTGAATATTATTTCTTCTTTTAAACTTAATAAATTTTTTGTTGCTAATTTGGCCCCACTTCAAATTAAGAACGTCTGACTTTTTGAGTCCACTGATAAGTAATAAGTAAATAGCATTCCTAGTAACTCTATTAACTCGATGAGTATTCATAGGGTCCCACAATCTATATAAAATTTTTGGTAACTCTGACTCTAGATCTATTTGTCGGTCTCTCCTTATGGTTGGATAAGTTAGGTTTAATTTACGGATTATTGATGCAGGGTTGGAGTTCGTATCGATAAGGTTAAGTGTCTGGGCATAAGAAAAGACTGACGATAAAAATTGTAAAGCATTGTTTGCAGCTGTTGGCGTTGCCTCAAGGGATTTATACCATTCAGTAATCAACTCTGTTGAGATTTGATTAATATTTTTGGTTAGTAGTGGTTGCAGTTTATTTTTTAATAAGTATGTTTCGCACTGGTCAGCATAATTTTTTGAATATTCATTTTTTTGCTCCTTATCAAAAATGAATTGCATGGCAATATTTTCTAAATTAAGCCCAATGGAATATTGTTTATTTTTAGATTTTTTCATTAAATTTGGATCTTTACCCTGTTCCAGTAGCCTAATGCATTGAATGTGTTTTGATATAGCTTCATCAAGAGAAAGGGTTTTTGTTGTGCCATGAGTAATGGTTCTGGGATTACCACCGAAATGTATTCTTCCATAGGTGATGAATGATATTCTGCCCTTTGGGTTAACTTTTATCCTAAACCCAGGGTAATTCATAGACGTAATAAAATATGGCTGTTCCTTTAACTCTAAGGAGTCTATTAATTCAGGAGTAATATTCTTTTTTTCTACTGTCATTTATATATAGCATACATAAAAATACATAATAATAAATATATTATATAAATAATTATATATATCAGTAACTTATATATTATTTTCTTATGTATAGAATCTTATGTTCTTGAATAATATGTATCGGAGTTTTGTTGTTGAAATTAGTCTTACAATCAATCACACACATGGCTTCATTATCTACAACATTTGTTTTTCTACTGTCTGATTTAGAACTAATGGCTTACCATTGATTGTAATAGTTTGTGAAAAATCGCTATTTCTTTATCAAAATCTATGCTTTAAATAAAATATGGATCAAAAATCAACGACATACACCCTACCTGCAAAGCTATACCACGAGAATGACTTTTTTAAAGTTGAAAGGGATAAAATTTTTTCTAATGAATGGCAGTGGGTAGGAAGATCTGAATTAGTAATAAATCCTGGTCAGTTTATAACTGCTGAAATTACAAATATTCCTATTCTAATAATCCGAGATAATAATAATATCCTAAGGGGCTTTCATAATGTATGCCGACATAGAGCTTCTAAAATTCTCTTAGACAAAGAAGGCAAGTGCAAAAGTCTTGTCTGCCCATACCACGGATGGCGTTACGGATTAAATGGAAAATTACAGAACTCCCCTTACTTTGATGGTGCTGAAGATTTCAACCCAGACAATTTTTCCCTCTTCCCTATTAAAGTGTCAGAAGAATTTGGGTTGGTTTTTGTAAATGTTAATGTTGACTCTGAATCTCTTGCCAGTTGGTTGGGGCCTTTTACAGAAATGGTCAATCGTGTTTATAAAAGTAATTTTATTTTTCATAATGAAATAACATTTGATGTTAATGCTAATTGGAAAACATACGTTGATAATTATCAGGAGGGGTATCATATCCCCTTAATCCATCCTCAATTAAACAAGGATGTGGTTTGGCAAGAATATACTTTGATTAATACCGATTCAACAAGCATACATTCTGTTCCACCGAGATCTGGCAGCCATGAGCCAGGAAGTTTCGGGTGGCATTTCCCAAATTTTATTTTCAATGCATACGGTAGAGGTGCTGTCTTTCAAAGAATTGAACCGCTGAAGCCAAAATGGTGTAGAGTGGTCTATAATCTTTTCAGGCCATCAAGTGTATCGGAGGAAGATTTTGAGTTAAATGAAGGTCAATACCAAAAAGAAGTTAGTATTGAAGATCAAAAAATAGTTCCCTTGGTACAACAAAATTTAGAGACTGGCATATATCGGGTAGGTCCATTAAGCCCAAAATATGAGTCTGGATTGGCTTATTTTCATCAACTGTTAATGGCAAGAATAGGTACAGGAGAATAAAATGATATTAGTTACAGGTGCAACCGGTAAAACAGGTTACGAAGTGGCAAAAAATCTTGGTGCGCTTGGGATTCCTTTTAAAGCATTAATCAGGAATTCAACAAAAGCATCGCAAATAACTGAGCTGGGTGGTCAACCCATTGTCGGCTCAATTGAAGAAGATGATCTATTAAACAAAGCTTTGGAAGGGGTTGATAAAACACTCATACTCTTACCTAACTCTGAACAACAGCTTTCTTTGGAAAAACGATTTGTGGACGCAGCAGTAAAAGCCGAAGTCAAACATGTGGTAAAAATGTCCTCAATGGAAGCTCTCCCTGAAGCCACCAGGACCATCCCAAGGATGCATGTTGAATCTGAAAACCACATCAAAGACTCTGGTCTGTCCTGGACAATGATAAAGCCAAACTTTTTTATGCAAAACTTACTCGGCTCTGGGAAAACAATTAAAGAACAAAATAAATTCTTTTTTCCTTTTGCAAATGGAACAACAGCCATGATGGATGTTAGGGATATTGGGTTGTTTATTGCCAAGGTGCTGTCTGGTGAAGGCCATGAAAATCAGAACTATGAAATAACTGGTCCTGAGCTATTGTCATTCCATGAAGTAGCTGAGAAGTTTAGTCTAGTTCTCGGGACAGAAGTCAATTACGTCAATGTTCCCATGGATGCATACAAAACTACCTTGTCTCAATTCGTGACAAACCAATGGCACTTGGATGCTGTGATTGATCTATTTGAAGATATTGCAGAAGGAGGGCTTGATTATACAACCACCACTTTTAGTGATTTAACTGGGAAATCTCCGTGCTCTTTGGAACAATTCATTGAAGAACATCTTTTTGTTTATAGGGATTAATCTAATTATTGTTCCTGCCATCCTCTTCTGACCACAATTAGAGTAAATATAATAGCCGGAACACCGGCTAAAGCTGCATATAAGAAAAAATTGTACCAGCCTATAGCTTCTATAAACTGACCAGAAAATCCACTCATAGCCTTACCTGGCAAGGTCATGAGTGATGAAAAGAGTGCGTATTGAGTGGCAGTATACTTTCGACTGGTTAAGCTGGATAAGAATGCAATAAAAACAGAGCCAGAAAATCCCAACGCAAAATTATCTACACTAATGGTCAAGATTAGGTAGCGAATGTCAGGGCCAGACCCAATCAACAAAATATAAAATAAATTAGTAACTACAAGCAAAATACTACCAAGAATCAATGGTCTACCAATTCCATATTTAACAACTGTTAGGCCTCCTATGAATGCACCAAATATCGTTACTCCAATACCAAAAACTTGTGTGGTTGAAGCAATTTCAGTGAGTTGAAAACCAACATCGAGAAAGAAGGGATTTGCGACAATACCTAAAATTAAATCACTGACTCGGTACAGCCCAATCATCAGTAACAAAACGATGGACCAGTAGCCGTTACGAAAGAAAAATTCTGAAAATGGTTCCATAACAGCTTCTCTAAACCATGTCGTTGTTGACCTTTGTTTTCTTGATTGGAGGCTGGGTTCTCTTATAAGCAATGTAGTTATGACACCGACCAACATAAAAAAGGCCATAACTTTATAGGCAAAATTCCATGTGTTGAATGCAGCAATGTAAAGAGTGCCACCCCCTGCTATTAACACGGCAAGTCGATAACCCAATTGATATGCTGCGGCCATAGCTCCCTGAAAACGATTGTTTATAATTTCTATACGATAAGCATCAATTGCAATATCTTGTGTTGCTGAAGCGAAAGCGATAAAAACAGACAAGACAGCAAATAAACTGAGATTTTCCAGTGGGTTTATGGAAGAAATGGCCAGTAACCCCAACAAGACAGCAAACTGCGTGCACAACATCCAGGCCCTTCTTCTGCCAAGCGATCTAGACAAAAAGGGCAAAGAAAGTTTATCGACAATTGGTGCCCACACGAACTTAATTGCATAAACAATACCGACCCATGCAAACATGCTAATTTCAGTAATGCCTATCTCTACTGAAGCGAGCCAAGCAGTTAAAGTCGCAAATACCAAAGGGAAAGGAAGCCCTGCAGAAAATCCTAGGAAAAGCATGCTTATAACTTCCGGCTTTAGATAAATCCCTATGCCATGTTGGTGAAGTCCGCTATCAGAGTGAGTATTCATAATCTATGAGTAATGGTGCGTGATCTGAAAATCGTTCATCCTTGTATATTGAGGATTGAACAATGCTGTCTTTGAAGTCAGGAGTTGTTATTTGGTAATCTATCCGCCAACCAACATTGTTCTCCCAAGCTTTGCCTCTGTTGGACCACCAAGTGTACTCGTTGGGGTTTTGGTTGATCACACGAAATCCATCCACATATCCTAATCGATTAAAAATTTTATCTAGCCACGCTCTTTCCTCTGGAAGACACCCTGAATTTTTCTGGTTTGCCTTCCAGTTCCTAATGTCTATTTCTTTATGCACAATATTCACATCCCCACAAAAAATGAAAGGATTCTGGAATTTCTGCATCGTTCTTAATTTAATTTCAAATTCAGCTAAGAACCTATATTTTGCATCCTGTCTTACTTCTCCAGAAGACCCTGAGGGAAAATAGACAGATGCAATTGAAAAATTGTTAAAAACTAGCTCTAAGTAACGGCCTTCGCAATCAAACTCCTTTGAATTAAATCCTTCAATCACTTGCTTGGGTTTGAATTTACTAAAAATAGCGACCCCACTGTAGCCCTTTTTTTGAGCCGGGAAATAAAAACAAGAATAAGGTTCAGGCCAAAATTTTTGGCTTTCTATATCTTGCACTTGCGCCCTTACTTCTTGGAGGCAAACCAAGTCAGCATCTTCTTTTTGCAACCATTCAAAAAATCCTTTTCTCGCTGCTGCCCTGATGCCATTTACATTTGCCGTAATAATTTTTATGTTGTTCTCCGTTGACTCAATAGAACGATTAGAAACATGTTAATAAATCTCATGGCTACACAAATGATTTGAAGTGCTAAACTATCCAACACTCACCCAAAGTGTATATTGTATGGAAAACTACAAACAAGAATTTATTAAATTTTCCTTGGCAGAAGGAGTTTTAAAATTCGGAGAGTTCAAGCTTAAATCAGGAAGAATTAGTCCTTATTTTTTTAATGTTGGATTGTTCAATTCAGGAGAATCCATTTATCAACTCGGCCAATTCTACGCAAAAGCTCTTATTGAAAGCCAACTAAAGTATGACATGTTGTTTGGGCCTGCTTACAAAGGCATCTCAATTGTAACTTCTTTGGCAACTGCTTTGGCTCGAGATCATCAGATCAATAAGCCGTTTGCTTTCAATAGAAAAGAAATGAAAGACCACGGCGAAAAAGGTCTAACAGTAGGTGCTGCAACTAAAGGCAGAGTTGTTATTGTTGATGATGTCATCACCGCAGGTACTGCGGTTAATGAATGCGCTCGCCTAATTACTCAACTTGGCGGAACTTTAGTGGGTGTTTTAATCTCTCTTGACCGCCAAGAAAAAGGACACACTAATCTTTCAGCCACAGCAGAAGTTGCTTCAAAATTAAATGTTCCTGTTGTCGCTATTGCAAGCTTGGACGACTTAATAAACCATTTGGAATCAGGACATTCTGAAGTCAATGGCTGCCTACAAGATATCAAGAAGTATCGCCAACGTTATGGTGCAGTTAGTAACTAATCTTGGCCAGTATGCCCAAACCCACCTTCACCACGTTGGCTAACATCAAACTCTTCAACAATTCTAAACTCCACTTGTTCAACCGGCACAAAAACCATCTGTGCGAGCCTAAGTCCGGGCTCAATGCGTATTGGGTTGTTTCCTCTATTCCAACACGAGATAAAAATTTGTCCTTGGTAATCGGAATCGACCAAACCAACCAAGTTGCCTAGGACTAAACCCTGTTTATGACCTAAGCCTGACCTGGGCAATATCACGGCAGCTAAATTAGGATCATTGATGTGGATGGCAATACCACTAGGTATTAATTCGGTCTCGCCGGGGGCTAAATCAACTGCTCGGCTAATACAGGCTTTTAAGTCTATGCCCGCAGAACCATCGGTTTGATAGCTTGGAATACCAAAATCATTGAGGATCCTTTGATCAATAATTTTTACGTCTATTATTTTTTTCACTGAATGGATCTTCTCAATATTTGATAAAATTGAATTTTATATTGACTGCAAGGCTCCTATTATAACGATTCTTGCAAATGTTTTCGTGCTCAAGGCTTGCTATGTTGTTCTCGACTTGGTATAAAGCTCGCTCACAAAAGCAATTTGATACAATCTATTAAATAACTAGAAAAAATAGGGTTAAGCATGGCTAGAATCTGTCAGGTAACGGGTAAAAAAACAACGAGTGGGAATAATGTGTCTCACGCTAATAACAGAACACGTCGTAAATTTTTACCCAATCTTCATACGCACCGTATCTGGGTAGAAAGCCAGAACAGGTACATTAAATTACGCCTGTCAAAAAAAGGTTTGAGGACGATTGATAAACTGGGAATAGACCATGTTCTGAGCAACATTAAACAATACGGGGAAACAGCATAAATGCGTGAGAAAATTAAACTCGTATCCACTGCAAAAACTGGGCATTACTACACGACCACTAAAAATAAAAGACAACACCCAGATAAAGTAGAAATCAAAAAATTCGACCCTAGGATACGAAAATACGTTCTATATAAAGAAGCCAAAATCAAATAATTTTCATCATTAAGACTTAATAGGCATAATTGTAAATATGCCTGAACTACCTGAAGTTGAAGTAACAAAAAGAGCTTTAATCCCGCATATAGAAGGCCATACTATTGAAAAATTAGAGATCAGAGAAACTCGCCTCAGGTGGCCTATAAGAGTCGATCTGCTAAAAAAAATAGAAAATGAAATAGTCATTTCTTTATCCAGGCGCGGCAAATATATTTTTATTAATACTACCCCAGGAACTGCCATGATCCATTTAGGTATGTCTGGAAGCATAGGTGTGTTCGACCAATTTGTACCTCCAAAAAAACACGACCATTTTGATATCCATTTAGTAAATAAAAAAATAATACGCTTCAATGATCCACGACGATTTGGTTGCTTCATTTGGGCAGGAAAACAACCTGAAAAGCATCAATTAATCAACCATTTGGGAGTAGAACCATTGGCAAAAGATTTTCAAGGGGATTATTTATACCGATTAAGCAGAAATCGAAAAACTACAATCAAAGCATTTATTATGAATGCCAGTGTGGTGGTCGGAGTGGGAAATATATATGCCAATGAATCCCTTTTCTTAAGTGGCATTCACCCCAAAAGAAGAGCCAATAATATTGGAAAAAAAAGGTATCAAAACTTAACCCAGGCCATAAAATCTATATTAACTAAGTCTATTGAAATGGGGGGAACAACTCTCAGAAATTTTTCATTTACCTATGGGAAGGAAAAAATTGGATATTTTAAACGCAATTTATTTGTCTATAGCAAAGACGGAAAAGGGTGCGAGGCTTGCGGTTCTTTAATTAAAAGAATAGTCCTCTCAGGAAGAGGAACTTTTTACTGTGGAAAATGCCAACGATAAATTTTAATACCAAAGTATTTCGATGTTTTTGATTAATGCTCTAGGGTCTGAGGATGCCATAACAGAACCATCGGAGTATTTCATAGTAACAACTTGCATATTTCCATAATCGGAAATTTCTTTTAAATGATGCCCTTTTGATTTTAAGCTCTCTATAACACCATTATCAAAAGCACCATTTTCATATCTAACTTCATCAGGCAAATATTGATGATGGAATCTCTTCTTTGAGGTCATCCCATCAGCATCTGCACCTTCAGTCCATGCAACTAAAGACAAAAGAACCATGGTAATGATTCTAGCCCCTCCTGGCGTTCCAAGAATGGCAAGTTGATCCTTCGACTCAATAAAAGTTGGACTCATACTGGACAACATTCTTTTGTTTGGTGCTATAGAATTCCCTTGCCCATGCACCAAACCATATCTATTGGGTGCGTATGGCTTTGCAGAAAAATCATCCATCTCATTGTTTAGAATAATACCGGCGGTTGGAAGCATGTACCCAGATCCAAACCACGTGTTAATTGTCTGTGTGGTTGCCACTCTATTGCCTTCTTGATCTAGAATAGAAAAGTGGGTCGTTTCCGTACCCTTGGCGACGTATGCAGTCTGTTGGATTTCAGAGTTTTTAATGCTGGGCGAGGCTTTGTCAAGATCAATAGTAGCTAAATGGTTGGATGCATGATCTTTGCTAATCAGCATGTCCACGGGAACTTCCACAAAATCGGGATCCCCTAGGTATTCAGCTCGATCTTTGTATGCTCTTCTCATGGCTTCAATCAATAAATGTGCAAATGTATCCCTTGGCATACTCTTATAGTCATAGTGGGAGACAATATTTAGAATGGTCGCGATCGTCGTACCCCCAGATGAAGGAGGAGGTGCAAGTGTGAGTTTGTGGCCCATAAAATTAAGCTTGATTGGCTCTCTTTCAATGACAGCATAGTTCTTGAAATCATCCACATGCCAGATAGACCCATCTCTGTTTGCCTCCTCAACCATAGTCTTTGTGAAGTCGCTATTATAAAAACCTTCACGCCCCTGGGAAGCTATTAACCTAAGAGTACTAGCTAATTCGGGTTGTTTAATCAGTTGCCCTACCTCTGGCAGGTCGTTATTTGGAGTAAGCACTTCAATAAATTTTTGAGATAATCCGCGACTCCGCTGAGCAACTTTAAGTGCTGAAATTAATCTCATATAAACAGGAAAACCTTTCTCAGCTAACTCAATGGCTGGGGCTAAACTCTCTTCTAAAGGCAATGTTCCATATTGTTTGGATAAGTAAACTAACCCGGCAGGCAAACCAGGAATACCTGAGGCAAGGGGCCCAACCAATGATGCTTTTGGAATAACCATCCCTTGTGCGTCTAAATACATCTCTGCTGTTGCAGCACTGGGTGCTTTTTCTCTTGCATCAATAAATGTTTGATACTTGTCTTGCTCACGATGAAGAAGAAAAAAAGCGCCTCCGCCCAATCCTGAACTATAGGGTTCCACCACCGACAAAACAGCACTGACTGCGATTGCTGCGTCAAAGGCATTGCCGCCTCGTTCCAAAATAAGATAGCCTGCCTGGGTTGCCAAAGGATGTGCTGATGCGATTGCAGGTTGTTGTGGCTGTGCTGCGGTAATACTGTTTGGAATAATAAAAACAAACGTGACAATAGCAGCTGTCAAGCAGCGTCGAATTTTATCAGTACATACCATACTGCGGTTAGGTTTTGTAAATCGCCAACAAAGCCTGTTGCACTGTGGGGTGTACAAATCCTGCAATATCGCCTCCCTCCGAGGCAATTTGCCTGATAAGGGAAGACGAGATAAAGGCGTTGTTGTTGCCGCTACTCAAAAAGATTGTCTCAATATTACCGGCAAGTTCCGTGTTCATTCTCGCCAGTTCAAATTCGTATTGGGCATCTGCAGGAGAGCGAAGCCCTCTGACTAATACATGGGCATCGATTTCCTGGGCAAAATTGACGGTTAGCCCTGAATATTCTTGAATCTCGATATTGGTCAGCGTTTGCAAAACCTCATTTACCATTTCAACCCTGCGCTCAATTGAAAACAAAGGTTCCTTCTCAGGGCTCACAGCAACACCAACAACAAGGGTTTCAAACAGCGCAGAGGCTCTGCGAATAATCTCATAATGCCCATTGGTGATTGGGTCAAACGTTCCTGGGTACAATCCCTTCATACAATTATGATCCTCATATCAATTAGATCTTTTTTTCGTAAGAAGCCCATAATATACATTTCCCGCTTTAGATTCTCGATAATTGTCCCACGAGCTATTGATCAAATTGTTCTCTAGCGAGTGATTGGATTCATAATAAACCATGCCATGTGAATCAAGCCATTCGGTTTCAATAATATGGCTCAATAGTTTTTCTAAGTTATACGTGCTGAAAGGTGGGTCCAAAAATATGATATCAAAGGGTTGCACGTGGCTCGAATTGTCTAAATAACTCAATGCGTCGGAGAGAATAACTGAACTGTTGTGCAACTCTAATCGAGTTATCTGCTTTTGGATTTCTGAAACTATACTTTGCCGATGATCGACAAAAACTACTTTTCTGGCTCCACGTGACAATGCCTCAATCCCCAAAATTCCAGTGCCTGCAAAAAGGTCTAAGCAACATTTATTATCGAGCCGGGAATTTAACCAATTGAATAAAGTTTCCCTGACCCGATCACTGGTTGGCCTGATCTCTTCGTGCACTACCGAAATCTTTCTGCCACGATAACGGCCACCAATGACTCGAATTTTTCCTTTGCCTGACATGAATTAATCTACCCCAAAAATGCGCAAAATTTCATTAAAATTCAACTTAATATTAGCTCTATTTTATTTCATAATCTATTGATACTTATACACTTTTGTAACAAACATCAATAATCTTTAGCACTCTCATGGCAAGAGTGCTAAAATTACTCCAAATTTGAGAGATTATGACTAACGAATTAACACTGAACAAAGACTTGGTTTTAGCGGGGCCTTTGGGAAGCCTTGGGGCTTATATTAATATAGTCAATGAAGTTCCTGTCCTTGGCAAAGACGAAGAAAAAGAACTCGCACTCCGCTATCAACAAGATAACGATCTGGATGCTGCAAGGCAATTGATCTTGTCACAATTAAGATTTGTCGTATACATAGCCAGAAGCTACAGCGGTTATGGCCTGCCCCTTGCTGATTTAATTCAGGAAGGCAATGTGGGATTAATGAAAGCTGTAAAGCGCTTCGATCCAGAATATGGTGTCAGATTAGTAACCTACGCTGTTCACTGGATAAGAGCAGAAATTCATGAGTTTATTTTTAACAACTGGAAATTGGTTAAGATTGCAACAACCAAAGCACAACGAAAACTATTTTTTAACCTCAGAAAGGCAAAGAAAAATCTGGGTTGGCTTACCAAACAAGAAACGGAATCTATTGCCAAGGATCTTGGCGTTAAACCTAAAGAAGTAACATTGATGGAGCAAACTTTTGCCAGTAAAGATTTAGCTTTCGATCTAAGAAGCAATGCAGCTGAAGACGATTATGTTGCCCCTGCTGGTTATTTACCAAGCCCAAATTCTGACCCGGCGGAAGCGGTAGAGGAATCCAATTGGCTTGCCGAGAATACAGAATTGCTTTCTGCTGCCATCAACAACTTGGATGAACGAAGTAAAAATATTTTGAAATCTCGGTGGCTCAGTGATAAGAAAACCACACTCAAAGTTCTTTCTGGTCAATACAACATTTCAATAGAGAGAGTAAGGCAAATTGAAGAAAATGCCATAAATCAACTTCGTGAAACTCTCGTCGAAGTCTAAATCTTTACGCACAATCAGAAGTTTTGTTCGTCGTTCAGGACGAATTACAGTCGCTCAAAAAAAGGCATGGGATAAGTATTGGGCCGTTTATGGAATCAACCCAGAAGCAGGTCCGCTGGATTTAAGCACATTATTCCAAAATAATAACCAAAGATTTATTCTAGAAATTGGGTTTGGCAATGGTGAGAACTTGGTTGATTGTGCAAAAAAAGACCCTAATTCAAATTTTATTGGCATCGAGGTATACCCTTCAGGAATAGGGCAATGTCTGATTAATGCAAACAAATATGATCTCAAGAATTTAAGACTTTTGTGCAATGATGCAGTCGACGTTTTCAACAAACAAATTGCAAATGAGTCGCTTGATGTCATTAATATTTTTTTTCCAGACCCATGGCCAAAAAAAAGGCATCATAAACGCCGTTTAATTTCTGAAGATTTTATTGTGCTGATTAAGTCTAAATTAAGACAAAATGGCCTCGTACATATTTGCACAGATTGGGCTGATTATGGTCGTGATATTAGTGCTCTATTCGAATCAATGAAAGAATTCAAACCACTGGAAAAGTTCCCAAAACGCCTTCATACAAAATTTGAAAAAAAAGGCCTAGCTAGCGGTCACTCTATTTATGAGTTTGCTTTTCAATTGGTCCTCTAACTCTGTTCAAGACTCCATTCAGGCTCTATTACCAACCTTAGCCTCGAGATACTTGTCTATGGCCAACGCTGCGCTTCTGCCCTCTTTGATTGCCCAAACTACTAGAGACTGGCCTCTTCGGCAATCACCTGCAGTGAACACCCCAGATCTACTGGTGGCAAAAGACCCTAGAGGAGTGTCAATGTTTTCTTTTTGATCAAAATTCACGCCCAATTGGTCTGGCAGATCTTTTTCAGGGCCGGTAAATCCCATTGCCAACAAAATTAAGTCGGCCTCCCACAATTTTTCAGTGCCTTCTATGAAGTCCATTTTCCATTGTCCATTTTGTTTGATCCATTTTATTGACTGGGTTTTTAGTCCGGATACCTTACTATCACCGTCATCAACAAACAGATTACTGGAGACCTCATACTCACGTGGGTCCACACCGAAACGTTCAATTGATTCCTGATGCCCATAATCGGTTCTCAATATATTGGGCCACAAAGGCCAAGGATTGTTGCTGTCTCTTTCAAGCGGTGGTTTCGGCAGCAACTCCATATTTACCAAGCTTTTGCAACCGTGTCTGATTGCTGTTGCTATGCAATCTGTGCCCGTATCACCACCGCCTATGACAATGACTTTCTTGTCTTTTGCATTGATGTAAGAGTTATCAGTTAGAGTGCTGTTCAACAAACTCTTGGTGTGTGCGGTTAAAAATTCCATTGCAAAATAGACATTGTTTAACTCTCTGCCAGGGATATCTAAATCTCTAGGTAATATTGCCCCAGTTGCTAAAAGTACGGCATCGTATTGCTTCATTATTTCTTCGGCACTGAGGTCGTTTCCAACATCAACATTGGTGTAAAAACTAATACCAGAATCCTCGAGCAGCTTTGTGCGTCTATTAACAACGCTTTTAGACAATTTCATATTGGGTATTCCATACATCAATAAACCTCCAATCCGGTCCTCTCTTTCAAACACCGATACCTGATGGCCTAATTTATTAAGCTGATCAGCCGCCGCAAGCCCTGCCGGCCCGGAACCAACAATTGCGACTGATTTGTTTGTCCTGAATGATGGTTGCTGAGGCCGGATCCAACCATTCTCAAAACCAACATCTACGATTGCATTCTCAATGCTTTTAATGGTTACTGCCGGCTCATTGATCCCCAATACACAGGCTCCCTCACAAGGTGCTGGACAAGTCCTGCCGGTAAATTCAGGAAAATTATTGGTTTTAGATAAACGATCAAGAGCCTCCTTCCAACGACCACGGTAAACAAGGTCATTCCATTCTGGAATTAAATTATCGATTGGACATCCATGGTCAGATTCACAAAAAGGCACCCCACAATCCATACATCTTGCCCCTTGGGCCTTCAAATGTTTTTTGTCTGGGGGAGTATTGATTTCAAAATAATCCAAAGTGCGTTCTAACGGATCACGCCAAGGTGTCTTCCGTCTCGGGTACTCCAAAAATCCTGTAGTTTTTCCCATATCTATCGTCTTTCGTTTAATGTTTGATCATTTTGTGTCGAATATTGACTCTATTTCTTCATTGTGCTCAGTTCTCTCCACAAGAACACGTTTGTAGTCAATGGGCATGACCTGGAAAAATTTAGTCAATATATCTGGCCAGTCATCCAGCACGCTTTGGGCAACATCTGAACCCGTATAGCGTAAGTGCATTTTGATTAGTCGAAACAATTCGGCAATTCTTGCTTCGTCTTCCACAGCCTCTAACTCAACCATTGCAGGATTGCATTTTGGTACAAAATCCTGGTATTGATCAAATACGTATGCAATTCCCCCGGACATTCCTGCTGCAAAGTTGATCCCTGTATCCCCCAAAACAACCACTCTGCCACCGGTCATATATTCACACCCATGATCACCAATGCCCTCAACAACCGCTTTAGCGCCGCTGTTTCTAACACAAAACCGCTCCGCCGCCCTACCTCTAAAAAATGCCGATCCTGAAGTGGCACCATACAAAGCAACATTGCCAATAAGTATGTTGTCTTCAGCTTTAAAAATACGATCTTCAGGAGGCACAACAACAATTCTACCTCCCGACAATCCCTTGCCTAAATAGTCGTTGCTGTCGCCAGTGAGTTTCAACCGGATCCCGGTTGCTAAAAAAGCACCAAAACTTTGTCCAGCAGAGCCTTCAAAATTAATCTTGATGGTGCCATCTGCTAGCCCGTCCTCGCCCCAGCGCTTGACGACCTCATGGCTCAACATTGCTCCTGTTGTTCGGTTTGTGTTAACAATGGGCAAATCAATTGATGTTTGTTCTTTGGACTTCAATGTCTGTGAACACTTCTCAATCAACAGATGATCTAAAACTCTTTCTATGCCGTGTTCTTGTTGAATTGTTTGGCGTATGTCAACATTGTCTCTCAATTCCGTAGCAGGTGTTAACAAAGGGCTTAGATCCAAGCCATCGGCTTTCCAATGATCAATAGCGGCATTGGCTTCTAAAACATCAACTCGCCCAATCAACTCATCAAATGTTTGGAACCCAAGATTGGCCATGATGGCTCTTGCTTCCTCGGCAACCATAAACAAATAGTTGATTACATGCTCAGGCTGGCCTGTAAATTTTTCCCGCAGCAGTGGGTCTTGAGTGGCAATTCCGACAGGGCATGTATTCAAATGACATTTCCTCATCATAATGCAACCCAAAACAATCAACGGCGCTGTCGAGAAACCTATTTCTTCAGCACCAAGCAGACCAGCAATTACAACATCTCTTCCAGTTTTAATACCGCCATCGGTTTGCAATTTGACTCGACTTCTCAAATTATTCAGCACCAACGTCTGGTGTGTTTCAGCTATGCCCAATTCCCATGGGAGTCCCGCATTTTTTATACTTGTCAAAGGCGAAGCCCCGGTTCCGCCCACTTCTCCAGAAATCACAATATGATCAGCGTGTGCTTTCGTTACACCAGCTGCAATTGTTCCAACCCCCACTTCTGAAACCAATTTAACACTCACTTCTGCATCGGGGTTGGCATTTTTCAAATCAAAAATCAGCTGGGACAAGTCTTCAATTGAGTAAATATCATGATGTGGGGGTGGACTGATTAGTCCAACACCAGGAGTTGAATATCGTATGCTGGCAATTTTGTGATCTACCTTTCTTCCTGGGAGCTCACCGCCTTCACCAGGCTTGGCCCCTTGAGCAATTTTAATTTGCAGCTGCTTTGCATTGGCGATATAGGCTGCGGTTACACCAAAACGCCCAGAAGCTATTTGCTTGATAGCTGAAGATTTTGAATCGCCATTTGGCAGTAGAGTATAACGCTCTGGATCCTCGCCTCCTTCTCCGCTGTTGCTTTTTCCACCGATCCTGTTCATGGCAATTGCCAACGTCTCATGAGTTTCTGCAGAGATGGAACCAAAGCTCATAGCGCCGGTGCAAAATCTTTTAACAATTTCACTGGCGGGCTCTACTTTTTTAACATCCAAAGGCCGAGTATTGGTTTTGAAACTAAGCAGTCCACGAAGCGTGTAAGATTCTTCATTCTGAGCATTGGCACGCTCCGAAAACTTCTCGTAAACATTTACATCATTGATTCTAGAGGCATATTGCAAAGACCAAACATTCTCAGGATCCCAAGCGTGTTTTTCTCCTGAGTTACGCCAGTGAAAATTGCCTGGATTTGGCAACACTTGGGAAACGGTTTGATTGGCTTGTGGCCATCCCAAACGATGTCTTCTGGCAATCTCTTCCTCCAATACAGAAAAGCCAATGCCTGAAATTCTGCTGGCAGTTCCTCGGAAACACTTCTCTATTACTTCTTTGCCCAAGCCTACAGCTTCAAAAATCTGTGCTCCTTTATAAGACTGCAGCGTTGAGATTCCCATCTTTCCCATGACTTTCAGAATACCCTTAACCGATGCCTGTCGATAAGCATCAACTACAGCCTTATCATTGGTGAGAGGTATTCTGTTATCAGGGCCTCTGTGGTGATGCGAATGCTTGATGTAGCCCTCGTTTCTTGCTTGGATCAAAGCCTCATAAGCCAAATAGGGATTAATCGCATCCGCTCCATAACCGAACAGTGTACAAAAATGATGTACTTCTCTGGCTTCGCCTGTTTCCAAAACGATGCCTATTTGGGTGCGTTGTGCAATATTAACTAAATGGTGATGCACCGCACCACAAGCCATTAAGCTGCTGATGGCAGCCCTGTTTTGGTTGGATGCCCTATCGGAAAGCACTATCAAACTGGACTTGTTTACGATAGCTTGCTCAGCTTGTTGGCAGATTATATCCAGTCTCTGCTCCAAATTTTCTGTTGAATCTGGGCTGATATCAAAGGTGATATCAATCACTTCAGTTTTCCAGCCTCTGTAATCAAGATTTTTGATGCCTGCTAATTCAGCGTTTGTGATAATTGGATTTTCAATCAACAAGCGCTTGGCATGACGTTTTGTAACTGTAAGTAGATTTTGTTCCGGTCCAATGTAGCATTTCAGTGACATAATGATTTTTTCCCGAATCGAATCGATGGCTGGGTTAGAAACTTGAGCAAAAAGCTGTTTGAAATAATCATAGAGCATTCTTGGTTTGTCGCTTAAAACAGCCAATGCTGAATCATCCCCCATGGAACCCAAAGGATCACGCAAATCATGGACCATGGGTATCAACATAAATTCCAAAGTCTCAGCGGTGTACCCAAAAGAACGCATTCTGGCGAGCAACTCTATCTCTGGGTACGGTTTGAATTGGTCCTGGCTAGTGATCTCACTAAGGTTAAGCCGATGATTTTCTACCCAATCCTGGTATGGCTGCGAGTGAATCAAAGGGTTTTTAACCTTTTCATCAGAAAGCAATTTTCCCTGTTTAAAATCAAGCATAAAAATCTTACCCGGTTCAAGCCTCCCCTTGTAGGCAATATTTTTATTCTCTATGGGTAAAACTCCCGCTTCACTTGCCATAATGACTCGTTGATCAGTAGTTACATAGTAGCGACTCGGTCTCAATCCATTTCTATCAAGAACCGCGCCGATCAAATCTCCATTGGTAAAAGTTATGGAAGCTGGGCCGTCCCAGGGTTCCATGATTGTTGATTGATACTCGTAAAAGGCTTTGCGGCTTGGATCAATATTTCTTTTGTTTTGCCAAGCTTCAGGAATCATCATTAGAATGGCTTCTTGGAGGGACCTTCCAGTTAATGACAAAAACTCCAGGACATTATCAAAATTACCAGAGTCAGAGCAATTTGCTTCAATAACTGGAAACAGCTTTGAGATTGAATCACCATACAAATCAGATGACAACGAGCCTTCCCTTGCCCTCATCCAATTGATGTTTCCTTTGATTGTATTGATCTCTCCATTGTGTGACATGCATCGGTTGGGCATGGCCCGGTCCCAACTGGGAAAAGTATTGGTTGAGAATCGTGAGTGAACCATTGCCATATGGGATCTGTAATCATCGTCTTGTAAATCAGGGAAATAAGTAAACAGCTGTTTACAAGTCAGCATTCCTTTATAGACAATCGTTTTCGAAGATAAACTACAGATATAAAACAGGTCTTCTTTGTCTATTTTTGGGTCCCGTCTTAAGACATTGCTTGCCCTTTTGCGAATAACGTACAGTTTTCTCTCAAATTCCTCTTGGTCAATATTGTCTTCGGCTGCAATGAATAATTGCTCTAAATGCGGCATGGTGGCCAAGGCAGATAGACCTATATCTGATTCACTGGGTTTTACCGGCAGTATTCGCCAGCCAATAATTTTTTGATTTTCAACGTTACAAAATTTTTCAATTGTATTTTTGCACTGCCTCCTCTGAGCTTCGTCTTTTGGCAGAAAAAGAACCCCAACTGCAAATTTCCCAGCTTCAGGTAACTCGGAATTAAACACTTCAAGCGCAATTCGTCTGAAGAATAAATCTGGCATGCCAGTCAGAATGCCCGCGCCGTCTCCTGTATTCTGTTCAGCGCCCCGTGCTTCGCGATGATCCATATTTCCCAGGACAATAGCTGCATCTGTGACAATGCCCCTGCTGGGCTTGCCTTCTATGTGGGCAACAAAACCCACTCCACAGCTGTCTTTCTCGAAAGCAGAGTCATACAAACCAATTTGCTCTTTTGGTCTAAAGTACATGTTAATCCTTGACGGTTTGTGGCTGTGTAAAAAACCACGTGTAAATTCTTGAATTCGTTCTCTTTGATGCTCCGGAAAAAGAGTCATCAGAATTCTAAACTTATTTTATCTTATCAATTTTTTAAAACTTTTTCTTTAGGAAAGGTATGATATAAACCACTTTGCTCGATTTTTAAAGAGAATGTAGGTGCTAATATGTGCCTCAATTCTGGGGTATAAATCATCAAATTAAAGGGCTGATATGAGTAATTTTAACGTCTGGGTAGAAGCCATCAATGCAGTTTTGTGGAGCAGTCCAGTGCTTTACACATTATTGTTCACAGGAGTTGTGTTTACGTTCTGGAGCGGCTTCTCCCAATATTATGCTCTAACGCATGGCTTTAAAGTCATTCGTGGGGACTATGACAAAGCCGACGACCCCGGAGCAATTACCCATTTCCAAGCTCTTTCAGCTGCTTTATCGGCAACCGTTGGCTTGGGTAATATTGGCGGCGTGGCCCTCGCAATTTCACTGGGTGGACCTGGCGCTGTTTTTTGGATGTGGGTGGTAGGTTTTCTCGGAATGGGAATCAAGCTGACTGAGGTTTCACTAGCAATGCTACACAGAGACACGTCAGATCCTGACAATCCAAATGGCGGACCCATGTGGGTCATTGATAAAAATATTGAAGGAAAATCTAAACCAATCTTTTTCTTTGGCAAACTTCTTGGTGGAGTTTTTTGTGTTGCGTTGATTTGTTCAACGATAACAGCAGGAAATTTATTTCAAACATGGAATGTTGCTGAATTAACAGAATCTTATTTTAATGTGCCCGGTTATGTGACGGGACTGATTCTCGCTACTCTGGTTGGTGCTGTGATCATTGGTGGCATAAAAAGAATTGGTGCCGTAGCCTCAAAACTTGTGCCCTTTATGCTTATTCTCTATATTCTTGCCTGCTTAATTGTCCTGAGTGTCAATTTTGATCAAATTCCAGCAATGCTTACCCTAATTGTTACCTCTGCTTTCTCATCCTTGGAGTCGAGCAATGCATTTATTGGTGGAACAGCTGGCTACGCCTTTATGTATGGTATGCAGAGAGCTTTGTTTTCAAATGAAGCGGGACAAGGATCTTCGCCGGTTGCGCATTCTGCTGCCAAAACGGATGAACCAATTAGGGAAGGAATAGTCGCAGGACTTGAGCCTTTCATTGATACGATTGTGGTTTGCACAATGAGTGCTCTGGTTATCTTAGTCACAGGGATCTGGAATAGGCCTGCTGAACTGACTGTTGATCAAATTGAATTTACCCAGCTCACAGAAAACACATGGGCTGTGGATACAAACGATCCCAAAATAAGTGTTTTAGAAAAAGGACGTAGTGTCTTTATGATTTACCAAGGCAAGTACAACGAAGAAACTGGAAACAATCTAAAAAAAGTATTTGGCTCGGTCACTTCCAACAATGCCAACGAGGTTGTGGTGACCTGGTCAGAAATTAAATCGGATGAAAAACCAATGGCAACCGATAATGGTATATATCTTGATTATGTTGGCGCCACATTGACTGCAGCAGCATTCGACAAAGTAATCCCAGGGCTGGGTAAATGGCTTGTAACCCTTGCTTCATGGTTGTTTGCAATATCCACGATGATTTCTTGGAGCTATTATGGCGAAAAAGGTATTGTCTATTTAATAGGTCAAAAAGGTGTTCTGTTGTACAAAATTGTTTTTTGTATACTTGCCGTCGTTGGCACGCTGGGATGGATAAAAACAGATGCGGAACTCAATATGTTCGCAAATCTCGGCACTGGATTGTGTCTTATCGCAAATTTACCCATTATTTGGATGTTTGGACATCAGGCTATGAAGTCTTATAAAGATTACATAAAAAGACTGAATTCTGGTGACTTTGCTCTGAGAGAAGATCAATGAGTGAGTTCATGCATACTCTTGCTAAAGACGGTCACATCGCTGACGCCTATGTTGCTAAACCAGCATCACAAGCAATTGCAACAGTGGTAATTCTGCAAGAAATTTTTGGGATTACAGACCATATAAAAGATGTTTGCAAACAATATGCAGCACATGGCTATTTAGCAATTGCGCCTGCTTTGTTCGACCGAATCAAAAAAAACATCGTGCTTGATTACAGTAGCTTTGCGGAAGGGCGCGACTACAAAATGCAATTGCAGGATGAGCAAGTTCTTCTAGATATTGCAGCCGCTGCCGCTACGACGGAGAATGACTTAAAAGTAGCTGTGATTGGCTTTTGTTTTGGTGGAGCATTGGCCTATCTTGCCTCAACACGCCTCAACTTAGACTGTGCTATCAGTTATTATGGAGGTGGAATCGCAGAAAAATATATCAACCAAAAACCTCTGTGCCCAATCATGTATCACTTTGGCGCATTGGATTCCGCCATCCCCCTCTCTGAGGTAGCAGTGATCAAATCAAACCACCCAGAAGGAGTTTTCCATATTTATGAAGATGCCGGCCATGGCTTCAATTGCAATTTCAGAAAAGATTATCATGAAGAATCTGCAAAAATTGCATCCACTAGGTCATTAGATTTTTTGAAATTGCACCTATAATTTTTATCTCCCGATTGTTACATTTAATCTCTTATGCCGAATCAATTTATGCCGTAAACACAACTTGAAGCGATCATCATTGGACTGAGGATAGAAATACTATGAAAAAAGAAATCAAGATTAGGCCTTTTTGGTACTCAGATATATGGTTGTGGCCAAAACTAATCACCATCATTACAACCCTTGATAAAAAAGGCACGGTTAATGCTGGGCCGTATTCTCACATCATGCAATACGATGTGATGACAAAAAACCCTTCCCTCTTAGTTGGTTTTCGACAAGATTCACACTCATTTGTAAATATTTGTGACACCGGGGAATTTGTCGTCAATTGTCCAAGCGCCGACAACCTGGAGGATATGATGGAAACGGCCAAATTTTACCCTGAGGGTGTTAATGAACTTGAGTTCACAAAATTTACCCAAATACCTTCGTTAAAGGTGGCGCCACCCAGTTTAAAAGAATGTCCTCAAATTGCCGAATGCACGGTTTCTGAAATTATACGCCTGAAAAAGAGTACAGGGCTTGTGATTGGAAAAATTGAAGCCATAGTCGTTGATGAGGAGCTTATCTCCATGGGCAGAGAAGAACGCATTCGTGCCATGAACTTGCCCATAGGAATGGGAGATGAGCGTCGCGCAGACTATTTCCACACAACCCTGGGCAATCTAACCATGCACACTCTGGGCCAACCTAAAAATGCGATGCGTGGTGCAGATGCCGTAACTAATATGCCTTGGGAGAAAGAAGCGATGGAAATGCTGATGAACGTACCACCACCATTGAGAAAAATGGTCATCGGTAACACTGAAGAAGCTGCGACAGAAAAAGGTCAAGAATCAGTCACTGCTAAACTTTTTACTGATCTGGCACGAGAAGTTGGGATGGACACAGAGCTTATGGATAGATTTAAGAGTGGGGGTTAAGCTTTCTCAATGCCCAGATTTTATCCCCCAAGTGTACCCGTATGAAGATTGAAATAAATAACAACAACTTGTTCAAAGAAAAGGCCTATATAAGTGGTCAATGGGTTGATGCGAATGATGGGTCAACCATAGAGGTTACCAACCCAGCAAACCAAGAAATTATCGGTCATGTGCCAAATTGCGGCCTAGAAGAAACCAACGCTGCCATCGATGCTGCTGCAGAGGCACAAAAAAAATGGAGGCAGTGCCCAGCAAAGGAAAAATCCTCAATTCTAAGATCTTTTTACGATCTTATCTGCGTTCATCAGGAAGATTTGGCAAGGATCATTACTTACGAGCAGGGCAAATCCATGACTGAAGCAATAGGTGAAATTACTTATTCGGCTTCCTTTATTGAATGGTTTTCAGAAGAAGCAAAGCGTATTTATGGTGATGTGATACCCGGCCATCTACACGACAGGAGAACCATAGTTATCAAGCAACCCATTGGGGTTGTAGCTTGTATAACACCGTGGAATTTTCCTTCAGCAATGTTGGCAAGAAAAATCGGGCCGGCACTTGCAACAGGTTGTTCATTGGTATGCAAACCAGCAAAACAAACTCCTTTTTCAGCACTGGCTCTTGCTTATTTAGCAGAACAGGCAGGCTTGCCCAAGGGACTATTGAACGTACTGACAGGTAACGCACAAACTATTGGTAAAGCAATGACGGACAGTCGTTTGGTCCGCAAGTTGACATTTACTGGATCAACTGAGACTGGAAAAATGCTGCTAAGAGAATGTGCTGCAACTGTTAAAAAAGTCTCCATGGAACTTGGGGGGCTTGCGCCGTTTATTGTTTTCGAAGACGCCAATATAGAGGCAGCCATTGCAGGAGCAATTGCAGCTAAATACAGAAACACAGGCCAGACTTGTGTTTGTGCAAACAGAATATATGTTCACCAAGATATTTACGACGGATTTTGTGAAGGGTTTACTAAAGCGGCTGCAAAAATCCAGACAGGTGAAGGCTTAGACCCGGCTACAGATCAAGGCCCTCTTATCGACGAAGCTGCTTTAGCTAAAGTTGAAGAACACATCAGTGATGCACAAAACCAAGGAGGGCAGATTCTTCTAGGCGGACATCAGCATAAGCTTGGAGGCTTGTTTTTTGAACCTACTGTCATCAAGAATGCTAACGATGAAATGCTCATAGCTCACGAAGAAACATTTGGACCAGTAGCACCTCTATTTTCTTTTGCTACAGAAGAGGAGGTGATCGCAAGAGCGAACGACACGCCTTTTGGTCTTGCTTCTTACTTCTATACCACAGACTTGGCAAAAAGCTGGAGAGTCTCGGAACAATTAGAATACGGTATGGTTGGTTTAAACACCGGCATTGTGTCTACTGAAATGGCACCATTTGGAGGCGTCAAAGAATCTGGCATGGGCAGGGAAGGATCAAAATATGGCGTGGATGATTACCTCGAAACAAAGTACATCTCTATTGCTGGAATAGACCAATAATCAATAACATTACAATTCATCGGCGTCAGGTTATGATGCAGTCTAATTATTTTTCATAAATCACTGTGAAACCAGCAAAAGCCAAGCTGACCTCAGGGCCAGTTTCATCGGCCATACTTTCAATGATGGCACCAATGATCATCGGATTGATCGTTCTCATAACTAACAGCCTTGTTGATGCTTATTTTGTTAGTCAACTGGGTTCAGCACCTCTGGCAGCAGTAAGCTATGCTTTTCCTGTGTCATTTATAGTTGGCGCCATTGCTATGGGTTTGGGTACGGGCACAGCTTCTTTAGCCTCAAGACTTATTGGTGCAGGTAACCAAGAGAAAGTAAGACAAATTGCAACCCACTCTATGCTGCTGGGTTTAATAGCTGGATTGTGTGTGGTTGTTTTTGGTTTGTTAACACTGGAAGAGATTTTTAGTTTACTGGGTGCTGATGAACAAACAATGCCATTTGTCAAAGACTATATGGAAATTTACTACTGGGGTGGTATTTTTTTGGTTGTTCCCATGATTGGAAATGCAGTTTTGCGTGCTGGCGGGGATGCCAAAACACCTTCTGTGTTGATGGCCTCAACAGCGGTTATCAACGCCGTTTTAGATCCCATTTTAATTTTTGGTTGGTTTGGGTTTCCAGCATTAGCAATTAAAGGCGCAGCGTTAGCAAGTGTTCTTGCCAATGTGGTTTTTTTGATTGCTTCCTTATCTATTTTAATCTTCAGAGAAAACCTCATTCAGTTTCGAAAAAATACTGTTGCGGCCATCCTGCATTCATGGAATCAAATACTCCACGTGGGACTTCCCGCTATAGCAAGCAATCTCATCATACCAATGTCAACCGCCTTGGTAACTGCTTTAATCAGCAGTTTTGGTCAATCAGCGGTAGCTGCCTACGGATTAGCAGGCAGGCTCGAAGCATTTATCATTATTATTTTTATGGCTTTGGGCGGGGCAATAGCTCCTTTTGTGGGACAAAATTATGGCGCTCAAGAATTCGATCGGCTCAAACGAGGTTTTGTATTCTGTGTTGCTTTTTCATTCATTTATGCACTCTTTTGTATTGTTTTTTTTATTCTCTCTGCTGACACTCTTCTGGAATTCTTCACCACCGATCCAGAGGTGATAAAAACAGCAAAAATTCAATTATTGTACTGCCCTTGGGGCTATGGGTTCTTGGGATTGGCTGTCATAGCAAATGGTTCATTTAATGCTTTAGGCAAGCCTATGCCTGCAATGACCATTTCAATTGGCAGAACTTTACTGGTGTACGTACCACTTGCTTATTGGCTGGCCAGTTCTATGGGTATTAGGGGTGTTTTTATCGCTCAAGTGTTGGCCAATTTATTGGCAGGCATTGTTGGTTTTGTTTGGTACCAAAATGTTTTCAAGCAACTAAGACTAGAGCATCAAACAATCTAACTGTCTCCACGCAGTTGGTCCAGTATGGACTCGTTTTCCAACGTTGAAGTATCTTGGGTGATTTCCTCTCCTTTTGCTAAAGATCGAAGCAACCGCCGCATAATCTTTCCAGACCTAGTTTTAGGTAAATTATCGGTATACCGAATCTCATCTGGCTTTGCAATCGGGCCCAGTTGTTCTGCGACCCAATCTCTTAGATTTGCAGTCATCTCTTCTGCATGTTGCCCTTCCGGACGAGTTCCTTTGGGAACCACATAGGCAAAAATCCCTTCGCCTTTGATCTCATGGGGCTTTCCCACAACAGCTGCTTCGGCAACATCTGGGTGTGCAACCAAGGCAGACTCCACTTCCATTGTTCCTAGACGGTGACCGGAAACGTTCAAAACATCATCAATTCTTCCCATAATCCAGAAATAGCCATCTGCATCACGATTGGCGCTGTCTCCAGCAACGTAATACTGCTGACCAAAGCGTTCCCAATAAGTATCCAAATACCGTTGGTTGTCACCCCAAATTGTTCTTAACATAGAGGGCCATGGTTTTTTTACTACCAAATAACCCCCTTGGCCTGGGTCTGAAATAGGAAGTCCTTGCTCATCAACAATATCCATCATTATCCCTGGCAATGGCTGTGTGCAGGAACCGGGTTTTGTAGTGGTGACCCCTGGAATCGGGCTAATCATAATTGCCCCTGTTTCAGTTTGCCACCAAGTATCTACAATAGGGCACTTTTCCTTGCCAATGGTCTTGTGGTACCACATCCATGCTTCTGGATTGATGGGTTCCCCAACAGTACCAAGCAGTCGTAATCTTGAAAGATCGTATTTATTTGGCAACGCATCGCCCAGCCTCATGAGGGCTCGAATTGCAGTTGGGGCAGTATAAAAAATAGAGATTTTGTGGCGTTGGCAGATTTCCCAAAATCGCCCTCCATCCGGATACGTGGGGGCTCCTTCGTAAATCATAATTGTCGTTCCAGCTGCCAAAGGGCCATAAGCCACATAACTGTGTCCTGTAATCCAGCCAACATCAGCAGTACACCAAAAAATGTCGTCTTGTGCCAGATCAAAGACCCATTTATTGGTCAATTTAGCACCCAGAAGATACCCAGCAGTTGAATGTTGAATGCCTTTGGGTTTTCCAGTAGATCCTGAAGTGTATAAAATAAACAGTGGGTGTTCTGAAGAGACAGGGGTTGCCTCACAAGTTTCATTTTGTCCATCAACCAATTCATGCCACCAGATATCTCTGTCTGGTCTCATTGGGATTTTGTGCTCAGTCCTTTGCAAAACCACGACATGTTTTACTGAATCACAATTCTCCTGCAATGCTGTATCGGTTGATTCTTTAAGCGGTATGACCTGGCCACCTCGATAACCGCCGTCTGCTGTAATCACCAACGATGCCTCAGCATCTTGTATCCGGTCCCGCATTGCTTTTGCTGAAAACCCACCAAAAACCACCGAATGAACCGCACCAATCCTAGCGCAGGCCTGCATTGCAATGATTGCCTCTGGAACCATGGGCATGTAAATGATAACCCGGTCTAATGGTTTTACTCCTAAGCTCAACAAACCATTGGATAAACGGCAAACTTCTATTAAAAGATCGGCGTAAGTTAAAGTTCTAACATCGCCGTTTTCCCCTTCAAAAATAACTGCTGTTTTCCCAGGATTCTTACTCACGTTAACATCGAGACAGTTGTAGGATACGTTTAATTTTCCATCAGCAAACCATGTGTAGTTTGGTGCTTGGCTTTCATCTAAGATTTCGGTAAAAGGAGCAAACCATTGAATTTCTTGGCGCGCAAGATCGGCCCAAAATTTTTCATAGTCATCAAGAGCTTTCTGCTTTAGCCTTGCCAGCGATTGAATGGTAAGTTGGGAATTGGATACAAATCTCTCTGGCGGCTCAAAACGCCTGGTTTCATTTAAAATAGATTCGATTTTATTTTGGCTCATTTAGCTACCCACTTATATTTCTGAAAGCAGTTGCTCGAGTACATCCTTTGTCTGCCTCAAATACGCCTCACCAAAGAGGCTTAAATGATTCAGCAAATGATATAAGTTGTATAAATTTTGCCTGACCTTGAACCCATAATCTAGTGCCCATTGGTAATTATAGGCATCGTAGAAAGCCTGAGGAAAGCCTCCAAATAACTTTGTCATTGCAAGGTCTGCTTCCCTGTCACCATAGTAAATCGCCGGGTCAAAAACCACAGGCGTTGTGTTATTGATTGTGCCCCAATTCCCAGACCACAAATCACCGTGCAGCAAAGATGGTTGAGGTTTGTATTGGTCAAAAAAAAGAGGTAATGCTTCCATTAAGCGCTCCGCTTCTTCTTCTAGACTTGACCGGTAACCGTGTTCAAAAGCCCACATAAATTGCGGTAGCAATCTTTTTTCCTTAAAAAAACTTACCCAATTTTTGTTCCAATAATTCTTCTGTGGGCTTAACCCAATCCAATTGTCCTCACCTAAGCCAAATGAATCGTTACTATTCTGATGCAATAGAGCCAATTGTTTGCCGAGAATTTCTCCAGAAAATACATTGTCTTTTTTCAGATCAAGATATTCACAAACAAGGAAAGAACACGTTGCTGTTTCCCCCGCAAAAAAAACCTTAGGCACTTTAACAGCCCCTGCTACAGTGAGGGTTTCGAGACCTATTTTTTCAGCTATCAAGAGGGGTAAATCGTTGAGTGAAGCTGTTTTTAGAAAATAATGTCCGTCAGCGCCTTGTACCTTCTGTTTAGTAATTCGATCGTATGATGGCGAAAGAATAGGATTTTGTTCTATCAATGGGAGATTCGAAACTGCAGCAATTTCTTGTATGGAATTTGCCAAAATTGTTGCGGTTTATTAAGCCTTTTGTTCTAAGTGTCTGCGCCTGTGTATCGGGCTTGTTTTAGGGATATAACCAAATAAAAAATCCATTTGGTCAGCAAGTATATTTCGACCTTTGAGATAAATATATTCAGCATAGTTCGGCACAAATGGGATGGCTAAAAGTTGAATGCCAGCCTGCTCAGGGGTTCTCCCGCCTTTATGGTGATTGCAACGTTTGCATGCTGTTACGACATTGTTCCAAGCATCTGAACCACCTTGACTCATGGGTCTAACGTGATCCCTAGTTAATGATCTTCTGCTAAAACGACCCCCGCAATACAAACAAAGATGGGCGTCACGCTTGAATAATGTTTGGTTGTTTAACGGCGGGATGTATTGGTTTATTTTGTCTTGGAAGTGTTTCGAACGACCTTTGGTTGCAATGATTGAATTGACGTTAATTTGGCTTCTCTTCCCTGTAATGGAGTTGATTCCACCAAAAACCGTATATATATCAACACCAAGCGTGTAAACAACTTGATCAACTGCATACAGGCTCGCAGCATCCTTGTAATTAATCCATTCCAGTGGCAACCCACTTGTGTCAATTCTTAAAGCCTCTTGGCCAAGATGTTTCATTTGTTCAAGCTCTTGTCTTTGTTAAAGTCATTCATGTTGTGAATTATGACGAAACTCTGAATATTTATCACCCAAAAATTTAATTATTTCTCCAAAGCTAAGAATTTTATTGTTAGCTACAGACGAATTTTTTTGGGCTTGTACACATAACAAGCTGTGATTTTTTGACCCTTACCGCTGTTCTAGGTTTTAAATTCTGAAACCAAGGAAGTGATTGAATCTTTAGCATCACCAAAGAGCATTCGTGTGTTTGGCTTAAAAAACAAGGGGTTTTCTATGCCTGCAAACCCTGGGGCCATCGATCTTTTTAAAACAAATGTTGTTTTTGCTTTATCAACATTGATAATGGGCATGCCATATATAGGGCTTTGTGGATCCTCTCTGGCTGCTGGATTTACAACATCATTGGCACCAATCACGATACACACATCCGTTGTTTCAATTGTGGGATTAATATCATCAGGTTCCATTAATTGATCATAAGAAACATTGGCTTCAGCTAGAAGTACATTCATGTGTCCTGGCATCCTGCCGGCTACTGGGTGGATTGCGTATTGTACTTCACTGCCATTTTCCTCTAAGAGTTCTCCAAGCTCTCTGACAGAATGTTGGGCTTGTGCAACTGCCATGCCATAACCGGGGACAATCACAACTGAAGAAGCTGCCTCGAGGATTAAATAAGCATCTGCAACATTAATTGGTCTTACCTCACCTTGCTCAGCAGTTGATCCGCCAACGCTGATGACTGATCCGAAACCACTAAATAAGACGTTCGCCAAAGACCGATTCATCGCTTTACACATAATATTAGTTAGAATCAATCCGCTAGCGCCTACCAAAGCGCCTGCAACAATAAGGACGTTGTTGAGAATAACAAAACCAGCTGCGCACGCTGCCAAACCTGAGTAACTGTTGAGAAGAGCTATAACCACAGGCATATCGGCACCACCAATAGGAATAACAATTAAAACTCCCAACAAAAAGGACAATGCCACAACGGCAACCAGTATCTGCCAATCCGTGGTTATGAGTAAGCCTTGGAGCGCAATCATTTCAATTCCTAGAAATAATAAAGCGACCATTAAAATTCCGTTGATCCATTGTTGCCCTTTATAGATAACTGGGTTGCCAGTGATGGTTCCCGACAACTTGCCATAAGCAATTAAGCTACCTGTAAAAGTCAACCCTCCGATAACCACCGTTAGAAATATTGGTATTAGTATTCCTGTGTTGTGTTGAGCAGACAAAAGATTTTCAGAAAGATATTCAGAAGACCCAACGAGCAAACTGGCAATCCCACCAAACCCATTGAATATAGCAACCATTTCTGGCATTGCTGTCATTTTCACTTTCATGGCGGCAATCACCCCGACTAAAGATCCCAAAACCAACCCAACAAAAATCCACTTGAAGTCAATAATGCTTTGGTCAAGCAAGGTTACCACCACCGCAATAAGCATTCCCATAGCTGAAACAAGATTCCCTTTTCTTGCTGTTTCAGGGGAACCAAGCATTTTTAGCCCAAAAATAAATAACACAGAAGCTAAGATATAAACAACATTGACCAATGCTTTGTTGGTGGCTTCAGAAAAGATTGTGGTTAAGGCTTCCATTTACTTCTTCTTGAACATACCAAGCATGCGATTGGTAACCAAATACCCCCCAACGACATTAACTGTTGCGAAAAAAACAGCGACCATACCAAGTGCGAAGGATAATTCAGATTCAATATTTTCAGCTCTTGAAGTAAGAATTGCCCCAACAATTGTGATACCAGAAATTGCATTCGCACCTGACATTAAAGGAGTGTGTAAAATTGATGGAACTTTAGAAATTAATTCAACCCCTAAGAAAATAGAAAGTACCAACACAAACAACAGTAAAATAAGCACAGCATCCATCTCTTTAATCTCCTTTTTTGACAAATGTATTTACCAATTCACCAGCATAGGTAACTATGCAGCCTGATAAAATTTCATCTTTTAAATCAATGTTAAAGGCCGTATTTTCCTGATCCCAGCATTCATCAATCATGTTGTAAATATTGTTGGCATAAACCTGGCTAGCGTTTTCAGCAACTTGGGCCGGTAAATTATCAATTCCTACTATTTGCACACCATTTGAGATTACGGTTTCCCCGGATACAGACCCCTCAACATTGCCCCCAGTGCTTACAGCCATATCTATAATGACGCTCCCTGGTTTCATTACAGCTAGCATGTCTTGAGTAATTATGAGGGGAGCTGGTCGTCCAAACACCTGTGCTGTGGTAATAATTACATCCGAATTACTGCAAGCTTTAATCATGCCCTGTCTCTGTAATTCAAGTTGCTCTGCCGTTAATTCTTTTGCGTAACCTTGTTGCGTTTGTTCTGCTTCTCCAATATCAATTTTAATAAATTTAGCACCCAATGAGAGGACTTGCTCTTCAACAACTGGGCGAGTGTCGAATGCTTCTACTCTGGCGCCAAGCCTTTTTGCTGTTGCAATTGCCTGCAATCCCGCCACGCCAACTCCAACGATAAAAACTTTGGAAGGAGAGATTGTTCCTGCTGGAGTCATCATCATTGGAAAAACTTTGGCAAGTCGTCTAGCCGCTTCGATAACAGCACTGTAACCGCCCAAGCTAGCCTGCGAGCTTAATGCATCCATTTTCTGTGCTCGAGTAATGCGAGGGACCAATTCCATACTAATGGCTGTAACAGATGCTTTTATGAAAGCATCAACCAAATTTTTCTCTTTGAATGGATCTAAAAAACTAATGTGAATACAGCCTTTCTTTAGTGGTGGTATTTCTTTTATAAGGGGGGCATTTAATCGGCAAATTATGTCTGCATTGGACAATGCGTCAAGACGACCCTTGATAACAATGCCTCCAGCATCTGTGTAGTCTTTATCGTTGACTCCAATTGATTTGCCGGCACCAGCCTCTATTAATACTTTGGCGCCCAATTCAACATATTTTTCTACTACTGGTGGAACAATAGCTGTTCTACTTTCATCGTCTTGTTCTTTAGGAAAGAATATATTCATTTTTGTGCTTTCAGAAGCCTATCCGATATTTGTTGTGGGACGATATCTTGGGCTGATAAATATGTCAAGATACAAAAAACTATGGGGGGATTATGCTATTCTGCCAATTATGTTTTTTGAATTTGAAATGGAGCGATTTCAATCTCTATATGAAAATGAGGTTGACTTCAATTTAAGTGATAGTGGTGTTCATCCTTTAACCATTAACGACTTACTCAATGAGGAAGAAATGCGACATTTCTTGAATATGGAAATTGGTTATGGGTACTCTCAGGGAGATCCAACACTTCGACATAATATATCAGTTTGGTATCGAGAGAAAAATGCTTCTAATATACTGGTTACCAATGGTTCAGCAGAAGCAAATTTTGTAATGGCATGGTCTCTGATCAATCCGGGTGATGAAGTAATTTTGATGCTCCCAAATTACATGCAAGTACCTGGTTTGGCTAAAATAATTGGTGCCGACATTAAATACATTTACCTGCAAGAACAAAACGGTTGGCATCTGGATATGAACGAACTTCGGTCACTGCTTACAAACCGAACAAAACTCATCTCAATCTGCAATCCCAGCAATCCCACAGGAGCTGTTATGTCAGCTGAAGAAATGAAGGAGCTGGCTGATCTAGCTCGGCAATTTGATGTGTATGTCCATTCGGATGAAGTCTATCGTGGCTCAGAACTGGATGGGAATGAAACAAAGAGTTTTAATGAATTTTATGAAAAGACAATCGTCACCTGTGGGTTGTCAAAGTCCTTTGCTCATCCTGGCCTTAGGATAGGATGGTTGGTAGCTGATCAGGCCTTGATTGCAGAGATGTGGGCTCATAAAGACTATTCATCCATTTGTGCTTCAGTCTTGTCTCAAGAAATTGCAAAGAAAATAATGCAGCCAGAGACTCGTAAACAAATCCTGTCACGATCAACCAAAATGTTGTCTTCGAATTTACAGTTGTTTCAAGATTGGTTGAATTCACACCCAGATCTTTTTAGTTTTGCCCCTCCACAAGCAGGGGGGATGGCATTTGTTGGTTATCAAATGGACATCAACAGCACTGAACTTGCCCACAAATTGAGAACGGAACAGAGTGTTTTAATTGTGCCTGGTGACTGCTATGGCATGGATAAGTATTTACGTTTTGGTATAGGTTCACCAAGTGATTATCTTTCTCAAGGCCTCAATCTTGTCAGTGAGTGTATTCAACAACTAGGCTATTGAAAAATTCGATACTCAAAGTAGCGCTTAACGTTCCTATTGATAATCTGTTTGATTATAAGATTTCCTCAAACAGCTCGATACAACCCAAAAAAGGCCAACGGATTAGGGTGCCGTTTGGGAAGCAAGAAAAAATAGGATTCATTCATGGCATTGAGTCAAAAACTAAAGTGCCTGCAAGCAAACTTAAGCCAGCACTAAAAATCATCGATGATGAACCCTTGGTCAACAACGAACTTCTTGATCTAATTTCCTGGGTTGCAAATTACTATCACTACCCAATTGGGGAAGTTTATGCAACGGCTGTGCCTTTGTATTTGCGTCAAGAAAAAACTCCAAAAATAGATGCAATGCCAACAGAGTCTTTTCAGCGTGAATCACACAAAAAGCTCACGGAAGAGCAAGAGCAAGGGTTTAAGAAATTATTGTCTTTTTTTAACCAACGCCAGATTGTTCTCCTAGATGGTGTTACGGGGAGTGGCAAAACAGAGCTTTACTTGCAATCGATTGACCGCAACCTCAAAAAACATCAACAAGTGTTGCTTCTGGTCCCAGAAATTGGTCTAACCCCTCAAATTTTTGAGCGCTTTCAAAAAAGGTTTGGCAACACAGTAAGCGTGGTACATTCTGGCAACACTTACAAGCAAAGAGCGGAAATCTGGCTGAAAGCTAAACAGGGTGATGTGTGTGTTGTCATTGGCACAAGATCTGCTGTTTTTACCCCATTTAAAAATTTGGGTATGATCATAGTGGACGAAGAGCATGATCCATCTTTCAAACAACAAAGTGGACTGTGCTATTCGGGCAGAAACGTTGCGATAATTAGAGCAAAACAAAACAAAATTCCCATACTCCTTGGGTCTGCCACCCCTTCGTTTGAATCTTTAATGAATGCCAATAAAGGCAAGTATAAAAAAATTACCCTCACACAACGAGTTTTTGCTACCCCACTTCCACAAACAAACATCATAGATTTACGGGTCCACTCTCAAGAACAAGGGCTGACTAAGTTTCTGTTAAATGCCATAAAAAAACACATAGAAAACAATAACCAAGTCTTACTCTATCTGAACCGAAGGGGGTTTTCTCCCGCTACAGTTTGTTCAGGCTGTGGGTATATTGAAGAATGCCCACGTTGCGACACAAGCATGGTTCTACACAAAAGAAATAACCGGTTAGTGTGCCACCACTGCAACCATAACAAGCCATGGGAAAAAATTTGTACCGAGTGTGGTTCAGCATCAAGTCCTTTGGGGGAAGGCACAGAACAGATTGAGCTTGCATTAAAGAACGAGTTTCCCAGAACGTCAATTATAAGGATGGACAGGGATACCGTTAATTCCAAAAAACAAAGAACGCTCTTACTTGACCAGGCTAAATCAGGAACGGGGCAAATTTTATTAGGTACACAAATGTTAACCAAAGGTCATGATTTTCCTAACTTATCTATGGTTGCAATAGTCAATGCAGATCAAGGTATGTTTGGCAGTGATTTCAGGAGCAGCGAAAGATTTGCACAAACATTCATTCAGGTCTCAGGAAGGGCTGGCCGACGGAAAACAGTGGGTGAAGTGTTTGTGCAAACATACAACCCAAAAAACCCTTTGCTAAATAAAATTATATCTCAAGGCTACAATGCGTTTTTTTCAGAAGCTGTTTTGGATAGAAAAGTTCCTCAATGGCCTCCTTACTCCCATTTAGCATTGCTTCACGCACAGTCAACACAAAAAAACTCTGTATTCGACTTTTTGAACACTGTCAGAAAAAAAGGTGATGATATCAACTTAGGCAATACGATGCTTCTTGGTCCAGTCCCATCGCCAATTGAAAAAAAAGCTGGAAAATTTAGAGGTCAGTTACTGCTATTAAACACAAACAGAAAGGAATTACATCGAGTTCTGGATAAACTCTGTTGGATGATCAAAAACACAAAAAAGACCAGTAAGGTCAAATGGTCACTTGATGTGGACCCAATTGATCTATCATAAAAAATTCAGACTCAGGTAAAATAAAAAAATTGAGTGTCATAATATTGTGAAAAAAGAAATTCAAAAACTGATACGCCAGTCCATAGAAGCTGCAAAATTAGTTACACCTGATGAATTGTCTGATATCCAAATTGAAATCAGCAGAACTAAAAACCCAGACTATGGCCAATTTTCTTGCAATATTGCTCTGCGTCTTTCAAAAAAACTAGGGCTGAATGCCCTAGACCTTGCTCAGCAAATTACTGACAACATCAAAAATCAAGAAGGCCTTGAAAAAATTGAGGCGGTTCCACCTGGGTTTATAAATTTCTTTCTCAGCGAAAATATGAAAGCAGAGGTTGTCAAACAAGTACTGCAACAAGGTGCCAAATACGGCTCCCAAACAACACAAGAACCCAAAAATATTATTTTGGAATTTGTTTCTTCAAATCCTACTGGACCACTACATATAGGTCATGGCAGGCAAGCAGCATATGGGGACTCGTTGGCGAAACTTCTCCGAAAAGCAGGACATCTAGTCTATACAGAATATTACGTTAACGATTCCGGTAGACAAATGAACATTTTAGCTCTAAGTGTTTTAATCAAAATATTAAACCTAAAAGGTGCTTCTTTGGCATTACCAAGGGTCTCCTATCAAGGCTCTTACCTTGAACAAACTGCAAAAGAAATTCAAAACTCCACAGAGGTAAATATTGACAATCTACTGGAACAAGGAGGGCTGAGAGACTCATATCCTTCCTGCTCAGCGGATGAAGAAATTGACAAACTTATTGCTGATTTCCAACATCAATTAGGCACAGAAAATTTTACCCGCTTCACTGATTCTGTTTCCAGTCTAATGGTTACAAGTATCAAGAAAGACCTCGAACAGTTTGGAGTGGTCTACGACAACTGGTTTTCAGAAAGAGAAATGATCAAGAAAGGCTTGGTCCAAAAATCCATACAACAGCTAAATGACAATAATCTCACCTACAAAAAAGACGGTGCTTTGTGGCTAAAAACCATGGATTTCGGCGATGATAAAGATCGGGTTGTTGTCAGGGAAGATGGCAGGTCCACTTATTTTGCCTCTGATATTGCCTACCATTTTGATAAGAGATTTCGTGGGTTTGATTTGTTGTTGGATGTTTTAGGCTCTGATCATCACGGTTATCTTGCCAGACTTGGAGCTGGTCTTGCGGCAATGAATGAGCCTCAAGAGAGCTTGGAAATTAGCTTAGTACAGTTTGTTTCTCTGTTTAAGGAAAACAAAAAAGTACAGATGTCTACTCGTTCTGGTGAGTTTATTACATTGAGTGAACTTTGTGAGGAAGTTGGCAAAGATGCCGCAAGGTTTTTCTACGTTTCTAGATCTCACGATCAACATTTAGACTTCAATCTTGACCTGGCAAAATCAAAAAATAACGAAAACCCGGTTTACTATATTCAATACGCTCACGCACGTATTTATAGAGTGCTTGAAGAATTAAAAAACAATGGCCTCACATTTGATAAGCAATCTGGTATTGACAATCTGGTAAAACTGTCTGCAAAACACGAAACTGAGATCATCACAAAACTGTCAGACTATCCCCGTGTTATTAAACAATCAGCAAAGAAGAAATCGGTCCATTCTTTGGCAAATTATTTGGTCGAACTTGCTCAACTTGTTCATTCCTATTACAACGCGCATCGGTTTATAGTGGATAATCTTGAGCTCAGAAATGCTCGCCTTGCTTTAATTACTGCTGCTTCGTTTGTGATCAATGATGGATTATCGATATTAGGAGTATCCGCTCCTGAAAAAATGTAAAAAATTTCTTTGCCAAGAATAGTTATTGTTTTTTCTTGTACTCTATATTGAGGGAGCTGAGCTTTCTATATAAGTTCGTTCGTTCCATATTAACGCGCCTGGCAAGCTCAGTAACTTTTCCACCAACAAGCTCAAGCTGCCTAGATAAAAATGCTTTTTCAAATTGTTCTTTTGCTTCCACCATAGTCATAGACAAAATATCTTTCTGGACCAACAAATCTCCGCTTGGTCCTTGCAGCGTAAGTGTTTCCTCAATTTCCTCAATATTTACAATTTCCTTCCCGGGTCTCAATAAAGTTGCATGCAC